>LKMJ01000570.1_pt1 | contig 28856 bp, 24 predicted proteins | sample 643391 | NCBI WGS metagenome assembly LKMJ01 (sample SAMN04112250, study PRJNA286221) | soda lake metagenome | biome: soda lake; feature: Kulunda Steppe; material: water; isolation source: sample PL-Br10 brine of Picturesque Lake | place: Russia: Kulunda steppe | collected 2010-07 | reverse complement strand
TCCATGTTTTCGGTCCTCAATATCACCGACCGTCAGATCGATGAGTTCACCGATACGAGCCCCTGTCTCCCAGAGAATCGCAATAAGTGCGGCATCCCGTGGGTTCTTGGTCGCTTCAATCTGGGTCTCGACCTCCTCTTGAGTTAATAGGTCCTTCGGGAGCGTGTCGTTTGTCCCTGATGCGATGGTCATCCACGCGACTTCTTCAGGCGTTCGCTCTTCAGAACGAATCCAGCCCCAGAAGTGCTTAATCACTTTCTTATATGTGTTCACAGTCGCATCCGCAATATCCCGGTCGTGCACCCACTCAACGAGGTCCTTCACATCGTTAGCAGTCATCGTCTCAACTCGCGTATCGCCAAGATGCTCTACGATTTGCTTCAGGTACGAAAGATTCCGCTGCTGGGTGGCGGGACTGATGCCGTTCAGTTTGAGGTCACGGTGATAATCAAGAAAGAGGTCGAGATTGTCAGGATGAACGTCATCGGATTCTTTGACTTGTTCGATGACGCGCTCGACTTTCGCGGCGTAGTCGTCTGTAGGCATAAATCGCATAAGGGCGCAAGTAAAATAAGGGTTCTGAACCCTTATTCGGGGTGCCCTCCCCGGGCACTTCTCTGAATGGTCATATGCCCAAGAGCAACCGCCAAAGAGTCGCTCATTCGTCGTCGCGCCAGGATCCCCAAACCTCCCGATACTTTCCGAGCTCCCGGTATTCTTTTTTTCGCTCGAATGCGTCAATCGCGTAGATCGTCTCGTTGTCTTTGTCCCAGTCGATCAGAACCCGGAAGTCGCCGACTCGGAGCTTGTACCCCGGATGGTCTTTCAGCCGGTCGAGAAAGTGCTCGGGGAAATCGAGAATGTCATCCAGTTTCTTGATGATGCGGCGCGCATCTTCGGTTTCGAGTTGGTCCAGTGTCTCTTGAATCGCCGCGGCGTATTCGAGATCGTGAGCCACACGTCAGCCCTCTCACTCGTCCTCGATTCCGAACCGCTCTTTCATCTCTTCGTGGCTGGCCGTCCGACCAGCCGCAACATCGGCGTATCCTTGTGACATGCCTTCTTTGGCCCCTGGCGTCAGGATCGGCTCGGTCGTGTCCCGAAGTACCTCTCGGACGAACTCCGACCGGTTGGTGTAATCAAGCTCCTCGGCCAGTTCATCGACTTCTTCTAGAAGCCGCTTCGGAACCTTTACGTTGAGCTTGACCATCTCGCCGTCGTCGTTCGCGTCTGTTCTCATACATCGTGGTACGTCGGTGGTATTGATAGAACTGTCGTTCAGCTCAATCGTCGCGAGGATTCTCGACAAACTCGTACAGTCCGCGTGCTATTTTTCCGATCCACCCGGACGTGATTTGGTGAAGACATGCTGTCACAAATCTCGTCTTGCACGGGCTGTGCTCGTTGCTATGCTGTTGCGGCGTGTAACAGAGTCACGTCCGGATGGAGAGTCGAAACTTCTGGAACGACCCTCGAAAGAACGCATACCGGTAACAGCCACGACAGTTTTCCCAGCGTGAGCTATCTGATTCTCGACCAGATCCGCACGGCTTAATACCATCGTCGAGAGAGAGACTAACATGGGCGATATTATCATGTTTGCCGTCCTGGTAATCGCCGTGGTCTCTACCGTCGGCGCAATCGTCTTTTTCACCTACGATGCAATCAGGACACTCATCGACGGTGAAGCATAAAACGAACCGAGACACTGCTGTCGTGTATTTTCGCAGTTTTTCGAGCGTAACATCAGTCAATCGGACTAGAGAACCTTTAACATCTACTGAACTGAACGGTCAGTCACCCGATTATGCCCGAGCGAGATCAACTCTCTGGACCGGATAATGCCTGGCGGCGGATGGGGGAAACGGAAAACCTGATGACGATTACCGGGATTCTCTGGTTCGACGAGCAGGTCAGTTACGAACAATTTTGTGAGCGGCTCGAAGACCGTCTGCTTCAATTCGACCGCTTTACACAGAAAATCCGCGGTCAAAAGCGACGTATACGACGCCCGTACTGGGAGACCGTCGAAGATTTCGATGTTGAGACACACGTCTACGATATTTCCCTCCCGGAGCCAGCGGACGACAAGGCATTCCAGGAGTTCATCGGCCGGTTGATGAGCAGACCGTTAGATGAGCGCCGACCACTCTGGGAAGCATATCTCATCGAGAACGTCGACAGAGGCGATGGGAATGCCGTTGCGTTCCGAATCAACCACAGCATCGGTGACGGCTTTGCGCTCCTGTATGTGATGCTTGGCCTTGTCGACAATCCCCAGGACATCGAACTGCCGATTGGAAATATTCCAACCCCTCCTGGTTTCGAAGAGACCAAAGAGGGCGAACAAGCAGCCGATGGCGGAACAACAGCTACGGCCGAGGACGGACAGGCCTTCGACAACAGCGAAGAAGACGAAGACGAAAGCGTCGATTATGGCGGACAGTCAGTCGAACAGGATAGTTCCGAGAGCGACAGCGGATCGAGTCCCGACGAGATGCCAAGCCTCACAGATGGGCGGTTTGGCGCACTCGGTGCAGCCGCCGGGATGGCGAAAGGAGCGTTCGACCTTGCAACGATGTCCGAAGAGCCAGCCACCTCGCTTCGGGGTGACCTCGGGACGCGAAAACGGGCTGCCTGGACCGACCGAATCGATCTCGAGCGGGTCAAGGAGATCAAGCGAGCACACGATGCGACGGTCAACGATGTGCTGCTTGCTGTAACGGCGGGGGCAATCCGACGGCTGCTCGAAGAACGCGGCGAAGACACCGAGGGGCTACAGCTTCGCTGTACCGCTCCGGTGAATCTCAAGCCACTGTCAAAGCGTGATGAGCAACTCGGCAACGCCTTCGGACTGGCATTCATTCCGCTCCCGGTCGGCGTTCGCGACCTCGACGAACGGATTCAGACGGTCCGCGATCAGACAGGAATCAAGAAAATCGGTATCGAGGCGTTTCTGATGTACAAGCTACTCGATATCGGTGGCAAGGTCCCTGAATCTGTACAGGACAAGGTGATGACCCACTTTGAGAATAAGGCGACGGGTATCGTGACGAACGTTCCCGGACCCCTCAATACGGTTGATTTTGCGGGCGCGGAAGTGACGGACATGGTCTTCTGGGTCCCGCAGGCAGCCGATCAGGGGCTCGGTATCAGCCTGCTGACCTACGACGGGAGCGTCCGCGTCGGCATCGCTGGCGACGACAACCTCCTATCAGAGCCGGATCGTCTCGTCGAACACTTCGGTGACGAAATCGAGATGTTGGAAGCACAACTCGACAATAACGAACACTGAGACTGCCAAAAAAGTCATCAAGATAGGTGCCACCGCTTCAGCAATTTTTATCCGGAAAGAGAGAGCGCAGTCAGGTATCCTCTTCTGGCGGTTCGCCGCGAAACCGTCGGCGCTGTCGCTCGTGATTGATCTCGATAGGGAGACACGCCTCACAGAAATCGATCCCCATCTCTGTGAGCTGAATACTGCCATACTGCGTTTTTGGCCGCTTTGCCTTCTCGATTGCAGCCTCGATATGTGGCTGTGCATCGAGCACCTGATACCGTTTGAGATTTTCCACGGGCTCATCGGAAAACCGGATCAAACCGAGCCGGTCGAGATTCTGGAGATAGATCGGCGTCCGCTCGGGATGGCGACAACCGGCATCGCTGCCGACCATCGAGAGATTCCGGGCAACGAGCTGGGCGTTGAATGGAATGAAATGTCGGTCGTAAACATCCATGCAAGCCTGAATACCCTCGGCCGCGAGCAACCGGAGAATGCGTGCTTCGTCGGCGGAAAGCTCTTTGAGGACTGATGGATACGCAGGATGAAAGGCTTCGTCGCGCCCGACCTCGGCAGATTGTGAGAGAAGGCGCTCACCTTTCTTTTGTAGTTCTTCTTTCGTCATCGGCCGTTCGTCGACGAGGTCATCTTCGTGTTGTTCGAGCCACTCGGTTTGGTCTTCCCCAATGTTGATGCCCGACCGCCGGAGTTCATCGAGGGTGATCGCCCGCGCTTCAGTGAGCAACTCCGAGGGTGACTCCGAGTTCATTGCAGCGTATGCCATTCGGGTGCCCGTCCTAAGCCCCGATTCCATGGAGTAACCGGTGGCTCGCTGTGTCATGCCTGCAGCCAGGCGTGCAATACGGAATGTATCGAATTCGTCGTCACCCATCTCCTCAACACCCATCTCCTCGGCACCCATATCCATCCCCGACAGGCCGAAAAACTGTCCGAACCCACCGGTCGGATCCGTCATATCCAAAATAGTGCTTTCGATACCCGAGCGAAAGCGCTCGACATCTTCCGGCGTGACACTCGTTGGATCTCTCACTGCTGCTTGCACGACAGACAGAACATCATCGGTCTGTTGGTCGTCTCCCGCCGCCCCCATCAGCGCTTGCTCGAACACCGAGAGGAGCCCATCGATATCAGAACTTTCGAGATCGCTTGGGTCGAAGATGAGCTCTTCGAGCATCGAGACGAACTCGGCCATCATCTCCGGATTCGTATCAGCCGGGTTCGCCATTGCGCGCTCAAGAATCGTGATGAGCTGGTTGGTCTGGTCGCTGTCGAGCGCGTCCGTCTCGAATGCCTCCTCGACAATCGAAAAAATCCGCTCGATTTCCTGAATTCGGAGGCCGATATCTGCCTCCTCAATCTCTGCTGTACTCGATTCTACCGTTGGGCCGTTTCCCGTTGCGTTCCCCTCGACGTCTGTGTTTTGCTGTCGTTCGTCTGTCATACTGCGGTCACCACAAGCAGTTGGATCCACCCGGCAACGAAGCCAAGAACCGCTCCGAGCAGGATGAGCATCCACTCGTCTTCCTCGAAGGCCGGCCGGAGCAACTCGACGAATCCTTCAGGTGGGAGTTCCTTGATTCGTTGAGCCATCCACCCCCGGATCTCTTGACTGCGTTCCTGATTGAATTCAGGGTCGTGAAGCGGTTCGATTGTCTGATCGACACTCTCTTCGGCGAACGTATCGCGGAGCTTTTCGTACTGTTCGCTCCCCGTGGTCATACGGATGATCGGCCCTGCAAGCCCCACCGACCGATCCACCTCCGGACGGATTGCGTCCCGAATCATCTTTCTCGTTCGGTCTGATTGGCTCCCATGCATGAGGTTGTCGGCGATGTTGCCGATTGTTACGACCTCCTCGGCAACAATCTCGGCGTACTTCTCGGCTGCGTTTGGTTGTCGCTTGATAAAAAGCCCTTGAAGCCGCCAGGGACCAATCTTCCGTTCTTCGATTGGCTGAAAGATGATATTCAATGCGATCCAGTTTGTCATATACCCGACGGCGACACCACAGACCGGAAGCACCCACCACTGATCGATATACAAAAACAGTGGCACGGAAAAGGCACCAAGCAGTGTCCCGATATAGAACCCGGAGTTGACGATGAACTTGAGTTCACGGTCGCCGACTTCGAGGAAGATGCGGTTGATCAAGTGTGGGTTCTTGTCGAGATGGTCTGCAATCATCTGGTTGATATCGAGGAGTTCGTCGATGTTGTCCCCAATCTGGTCAGTAATATTGTCGGCGATTTTCGGAAGCCGGTCTTGGACGCGCATGTGAATAAACTCCCGTGCTGGCTGTGGCGCAGACCGCCAGATTTCGGGATATTCCTTTCGCATGATGTCTTCGGTTAGCTGTCGAATCTCCTCGCGAGAGTTCGAGACCATATGCTTTGCAATGCGGTCGGGGTCGAACCGCTCGTAAAACTCGGTCTCGGTGCCGATTTTTGCGATCCCTTTTTCGGCGGCGATTGTCCCCATCCGGGCTGACCGGGAGGGAATGATTCCTTGCCAGCCGACCCGTCCGTCAATGACACCGGGAATCTGCTGGATCTTTTTTGGCAGTGAGGGAGCGAGACCTTTCAGCCCTGGGAGCTTGAACCCAACAAAATCAGTTGGATAAAAGAGGAGCCGAATTGCAACCCAATTGGTTCCGTATCCAATAAATCCCGTGATCAATGGAATCAACAGGAGTTGCCATTCAAACTGTGGCACACTCGGCATGGTATTGACGACTGGTATCACGGTTTGTCCTCTCCTTGTTACCGACTTAACGTAAATCTGTCATCACTCTCGTGGGTGAAAGACCTAGACGCCGTTCGTTGCATCTGTCGGCTTTTCTCATTTCTCCGAGTTTAAATTACCTATCTGTTCTTCCCAGACAACCCATCACTGGCGTGGCGGTCGGAAATCTGCTTTTCACCCCCTCAGTCTCCTCGTTTTTGCGGTGTTTCTTTGCGACCGGTTTATTTTTGACGGTAACTATTAAGTTTCATCGAGGAAAACCGTCGGTCTACCGGTGACCGGACAACGCATGCGGCCACCGAAGCTACAATCATGACCGACGAAAATTCACCAATCGAGGCACTGTTTCAGTTGCAGCGGGATACAATCAAACAGACCGAAGAAGTCGCAGAAGGCATTTTCGACGTGCCAACCGAGATGAGCGGGGCAATCTCGGAAGGCGTCGACGCACAACGCGAAGTCCAGGATCAGGCAATCGAACTCTCACGACAGTCGATTCACCGGTCACTCGATGCGACCGGCACAATTGCACCCGAAGATGACCAGGTCGATGATCTTCGCGATGCCGTCGACGAAACCTTCGATACGCTCAAAGAACAGCAGGACGAGGCCTTCGAGGCTGTCGAAGAAGGCTACGATTCGTTCAGCGAGGACGCTGTTGGCAACCTGAGTGAACAGATTGATCTGCTGATCGAAGTCAACGAAAGCATCGAAAAGCAGCTAAGCGAGGCTGTCGAGCAGTTCCCTGACGAAGCAGGCGATGCTGACAACATCGTTGGCCAACTCCAAGAGCAACTCAACCAGCTGACCTCACAGTTCGAACAGCAACTGGAGAGCTTCAGTGAACTCGAAACGCAGCTCCCAGACACCGACGACGACGAACAGTAGCTGCAAACAATCTTGGCGAGCATTGCCAAGAGGGATCAGCGTTTTATTTGAGAACGACGTACAGCCTTGCGTGTCACAGGCGTCGTATCTCCGATATTTTCCCTACGAGAAGCCATACGACCACCAGCAAGAGGCAATGCGCCGGATCTACGACGCCCTCGACGAGCCATCGGATATCTTATTCGAAGGCGCAACGGGAACGGGAAAGACCCTCGCCTCGCTCGTTCCCGCACTTGAATACGCGCGCGAGACGGACAAGACAGTCGTCATCACGACGAACGTTCACCAGCAGATGCGCCAGTTTCGCCGGGATGCAAGCGCGATTGCACAGACAGAAGATATCCGCGCCGTCGTCTTCCGCGGGAAAGGATCGATGTGTCACATCGACGTTGGCTACGAGGAGTGTCAAGCACTGCGGGATACGACCCGTGATCTCGTCGAGACCGAACAGGAACAGGCCGAACTCGAACAGAAACAGCGCAGTCTCCTCGAAGACAGCCAGTCGGGTGAACACGGCGCGGCCGAGGCCCGAAACAGCATCATGGACGAACTCGAAGCCGTCGAAGACGACCTCACCGAGTTCGAAGACCGGGCAACCTGCGATCACTACTACCGGAACCTGACTGCTGATACGACCGACTTTTTCGCCTGGCTGTACGATGACGTGCGCACGCCCGACCAAATCTACGAGTTCGCCCACGAACGCGGGCTCTGTGGCTACGAACTTCTGAAAAAGGGTGTCGAAGGCGTCGACCTCGTTGTCTGTAACTACCACCATCTGCTTGATCCGCTGATCCGCGAGCAGTTTTTCCGCTGGCTCGGCCGCGACCCCGAAGATGTGATCGCGATTTTCGACGAGGCGCACAACGTCGAAAACGCTGCCCGCGACCACGCTCGCCGCACGCTGACCGAAAACACCCTCGAAAGTGCCCTCAACGAACTCTCTGGCGTCGAGGACGTGCGGGCAGACAATGCGGTGAACGTTCTCGAAACGTTTCTCGATGCCCTGTGTGAGGCCTACGAGGAGGCCTTCGATTTCGGCGAGCGCCAGCGCGTCGACGAGCACTGGTACGACCTGGCAATCGACAACGAAGGCAAACGCGACGAACTGACGCTTGCATTTCTCCAGCAGTACACTGGACCGGGTTACGATGTCGAACTCGAAACAGCACTCGAACTCGGGAAAGAACTGGACCAACAATACGAAACTCAGTACAAAAACGGTAAGACGAGCGTTCGCAAGGAGTGCCAGACATTACAGGCCGCACAGTTCGTCGAATCGTGGCTCGAAGAGAGCGCTCACTCCGGCACCTATCCCGTTGTGAGCGTCCGCCGACCCGAAAAAACAGATGACGAGCAGTCGATGACGGACGGAACCGTGGCCGAAACCGTCTCGAAAGATGAGGATGACGATATCTACGGCCGCGCGGAGCTATATACGTGTATTCCAAGTCAGGTCACACGCAGCCTGTTCGATGACCTGCACGCGAGCGTGTTGATGAGTGCAACACTTCGCCCGTTCGACGTGACCGAGGATGTCCTCGGACTCGAAGAGCCCGAAACGATGGCATACGGGGCGCAGTTTCCGGAAGAACGCAGGCGAACCTATGCGGTCGATGGCCCGGCGCTGTTTGCGAGCAAGCGCGACGAGTCCGCGGTCCAGCGAACGATCACGGAGACGCTCGAAGATGCTATCCGATTCACGCCAGGGAACACACTCGTTTTCTTCCCAAGCTACAGCGAGGCAACACGGTACAGCGAGCGGGTCTCCGTCGGGACGCCGTACCTCGACGAACCCGGAACGGCCGCCAACGAGTTACGCGAGCAGCTTTCCGATGACGGGGATGGTGTATTGTATACGTCGCTGTGGGGAACGCTTGCTGAAGGTGTCAGCTACGACGGTGATGATGCCCGGACGGTCGTCGTTGTCGGGGTCCCCTACCCCCATCTGGACGAACGCATGGAGGCGGTACAGGATGCGTACAACAGTGCCTTCAGTGACAAACAAGAACCCAGCTCGCGGCGCAGTGACGAGGATGCTGGCTGGCGATACGCCGTCGAAATTCCGACGGTCCGAAAGACCAGACAGGCACTCGGACGGGTCGTCCGTTCGCCCGATGACTTCGGGGCGCGTATCCTACTCGATGCCAGATACACCGAACGCGCTTCGATAGAGATGCCCGGATACGCCGTCCGGGGAACGTTCCCGCCGGAAGAACGCGCCGAGATGATCGACATGGACTCCGACAAGCTGAAATTCGGGCTGTTGAATTTCTATTCTGATATGGGTGCCTGGGATGGTGAGCCACCAAAACCGGTCTGAACCACCAAAACCGGAATCGTGCCAGACTCGACCGACAGCGCAACCTACAAACCCGCTCTGGCCATATCACGAGCCATGACAACAGAGCCAGTCGAACACCGGCGGCTGATCATCGCCGGGACGGGCATTGCAGGGCTGACCGCCGGCATCTATGCGGGACGGGCAAACAACGATCCGCTCATTCTCGAAGGGGACGAACCCGGCGGCCAACTCACGCTGACGACCGATGTTGCGAACTATCCGGGCTTTCCTGATGGGGTCGGTGGTACCGAACTCATCCAGCGGATGAAAGAACAGGCCGCACAGTTCGGTGCCGAACTCGAACACGGCGTCGTCCAGACGGTCAGCAAACGCGACGACGGCCGGATTCGAGTCGAACTCAAAAACGGCGACGTCTACACTGCCGATGCCTTCATCGCTGCATCCGGAGCGAGCGCCCGAACGCTTGGGGTCCCCGGCGAAGACGAACTGATGGGGTATGGTGTCTCGACGTGTGCGACCTGTGACGGGGCTTTTTTCCGCGGAGAGGATATGCTCGTCGTCGGCGGTGGGGACGCTGCAATGGAGGAAGCAAGCTTTCTGACCAAGTTCGCTGACACGGTCTATATTGCTCACCGCCGCGAGAACTTCCGCGCCGAACAGTACTGGATCGACCGTGTCGAGAAACAAGCCGAGGAAGGCGACATCGAGATCATGCGCAACACCGAGTTACTAGAGATTCACGGTACGCCCGAAGATGGTGTCGATTACGTCACCCTCGCCCAGAACGAGGAAGGATATCCAAAAGAGAACTTGGACGATCCGGAAACGGAGACCGTCGACCTCGATGTCGGGGCTGTCTTCGTCGCAATCGGCCACACGCCGAACACCGACTATCTCGAAGCAAGCGGTGTCGAGATGGACGACACTGGCTACATCAAAACGGCCGGTGGCGACGGTAGCGGCCAGACGAAAACTGCTGTCGAGGGAATCTTTGCGGCGGGCGATGTCGTCGATCACCACTACCAGCAGGCAATCACCGCTGGCGGGATGGGGTCGAAGGCAGCCCTCGATGCTGATGACTACCTCGACGACGTCCCCGAAACGGAAGCGGCGGCGGCTGAAACACAACCTGCAGAGGGCGACGACTGATCGAAAAGTACGAACACGGGCTTGCCCCCGACCGGGAAGACCCGGGGATGTTTATGTGATCGACCTCCTAACGGCTGTATGGCAGCCGAAACAGTTACTGTGACACTTGAGACCGACGAGCATAGCGACGAACTGGAAGTGCCAGTTGCAGCAATCGATCTGCTAAACGAAAGCGAAGAAGGAGCCCCGACCGTCATTGGTGATCTGGCATTGCTTGGCGTTGCCCAGCAGCTACACGGAATCATCCACCACACACAAGAAGAAGTCGGAGAGGACGTCGAAGAAGCCGAGCAGCGCACGATGGAACTGTTCGAAGAACGGTTCGGCCGCTCCTTTGCCGAGATGACCGGCCACGATCACTGATCGGTTTTTTTCACCGTATATTTTAGTACGACACCATCGTCGAGTCGCTCGACATCCGTGAGATTGAGTGATGGGAACTCCGAGACGAACCCATCACCGTCGGCGAGCGTCGGGGCATCGCGGCCCCCGATAATCACTGGACCAACGAATACCGAAAGCTCATCGATCAACTCGGCTTCAAAAAGTGAGTATAGAATCTCACCACCCCCTTCGACCATCAGTTGTTCGATACCATGGGTGGCGAGTTCCTCGAATGCCGCTGTGAGATCGACCCGGTTTTCGCCGGCGCTGATGACAGTCGCGCCAGCATCTTCCATTTCAGCGATGAAATCCGTCGGGGCGGCGTCGCTGACGAGTAAATAACTGTCAGCACGGTCGTCGAGGACCTGTGCATCCGCGGGTGTTCGAATCCGTGAATCCGCAACGACGCGTGCAGGATTTCCCGGCTTGTCACTGGCTTTGCGCTCCTCTTTGCGTTTCTCACTGTCGAGTGTGAGCGATGGATCGTCGGCAAGCACCGTCCCGACACCAACCATCACCGCATCGCTTTCAGCCCGGAGTCTGTCCACACGGTCGAAATCCTCGGGGCCGCTGATCTCGATCTGTCTGCGCTCCCGAGAGGAAAGTTTCCCGTCCGCGCTGATTGCAGCATTGGCAACAACTCGCATATTGACGATGGAAGAAACAGTAGCCTATAAAAGACGCGTCTTATGATTCCTCGGGGTCTTCGATAACGAGTTTGTATCCAACGAGCTCGAGATGTTCCTCATCGAGTTCGAATCGCACCGAAGCAACTTCTTCCGGCTCGATTGGTCCATCCTCCTCGGTGTACTCAGAGCCAACGTCGTTCCCGTCGATATCGCGCATCTGTAGTGTTACTCTCAGAGAGCGTGGCTGGTCAGACGTGTTTCTGATGTCGAGTTCGAGAACGCCGTGAGAAAGCACCTCACGTTCCCGTGCGAAATGCTCGGAGATATCGATCTCTCTGTGATTGTTACCGATCATTTCGTCGTCGGTGTCGTCATCGCCCAGACAGCCCGCGAGGAGAGTCGCCGCGCCAAGACCAAGCCCCGACGTGACGAACGCCCGTCTGTCCATGCTCCGTCTATGCACATATTACAGTTAAAAATACGCATCTCGTTTCGCGGCTGGAAACAGAATCACCGCGACACCGACAACGAGAAAAGCAATCTGTCTCGGGAGTGTACAGCCACCAAATAATATAATCGTGCATGACAACACGCGAAATTACGCTCACTGATCCAGTCGAAATCGGGGACGTAACACTCAAAAACCGACTGTACCGCGCCCCACTGCTCGAATGTGCTGGCAATGGCCCAGAGGCCGTCCAGACGTATATCGACGAACTCGAACCGGCCGCTGTAGCCGGCGCTGGCCTCATCTTTCAGGGAGCAAGCATCGTCACCGGGGAGGGTGGCTGTGCAGCACCGAATATGACCCACGTTCACGACAGAGAGTTCGTCGATGAGCTCTCGGCATTGACCGACCGGATTCACGAGCACGATTCGCGTATTTTCATCCAGCTTGCACACGGCGGGCTGCGAAGCCTCGGCATGTGGCACGCCGAGTACCGCGAGCAAAATCCAGATGAGATCCAACTAGCTGTCTCGACGCCTCCGATACAGCTACGAATCGCCGACCGGCTGGGATTTATCGAGCTCTCACCGAAGGTGCTCTCGACGAATGAGGTTCGTGAGCTTGCCCGAGCATTCGGTCGCGCGGCTGGCTACGCTGTCGATGCGGGCTACGATGGTATCCACCTCTCAGGAGCGAACATGGGGATCATCCAGCAATTTCTCTCGCCATATTACAATGACCGTGACGACGAGTTCGCAGATGGCGTGCAGTTCTTACTTGCAATCCGGGATGCCGTCCGGGAACATGCCGGGGACGTTCCGCTGGTGACGAAAATACCCGCAGAGACCGCAAAACCACCCTTCGTCCGGACGGGGTTGACACGCGAGGATGGCGTCACCATCGCAAAGCGACTGGAAGCGGCTGGCTACGACGCCGTTGTGCCCGTCGAAGTCTCTGTCTACTGGGATATGAGCGTCATCAGAGGTGCCTATCCCGAACGGGCGTGGGAAGCTGCAGACCTCCAGTCAGCATATACGTCTGTCTTCGGGAGCCGCATGCGCGCACGTGCAGTGAAGACGCTCAATCGACTCGAAGCTCGCTGGTATTCGCACGAACCGGGCTGGAATGTTGATTTCTGTCGGCAAGTCCGCGAGGCTGTCGACATTCCCGTCCTCTGTGAAGGCGGCATCCGAAAGCGCACACACTGTGATCAGTTGCTTGCCGACGAACAAGCCTGTGATCTGGTCGGCATCGGACGACCCTTCTACGCTGAACCGCGCCTGCCCGCCCGATTGCTTGCCGGCGACGAACGAGCACTCTGTGAGAGCTGTAACAACTGTACCGTCCCGCAGGCAATCGGCGAACCCGGCCGCTGTCGAACGCCGGAAATCGTCCGCGAACGCGCACGGCTCGAACGGGACGGTGTGTACGAGCGTTCCCCGAAATGAGAGCATTACGACGCGAGTCTGCAACGAGATGCGAGCCGTTCCCAAGCCTCTCGCGGCTTGGTCTTCCCCTGATTAATGCATTAAATGGTGTATAATGGTTTAGGGTGGTATGACGCGCAACCTTTATGTGTAGTTGTATCCTACGTGCAGACGACAGATGTCAGACGAAAGCGACGGCCCAGCATGGCCGCCAAACATGATGAAGTTGTTCGCGGAGACGGGGGAGCAGGCGATGGAGCAACAGCAGGAGCTTCTCAAGCAGATGGTTGGAGCTGGGATGTCCGGTGGGATGGACATGAACCAGCTCGGTGCAATGAGTCAGACAGCAACGTTCAAGACTCGTGTCCAGAGTGGCGGCCGTATCAGTATTCCAGACGCCGAACGCGAAACCCTCGATATCGAGGAAGGGGATATTGTCCAGGCCGTCGTTGTACCAGTCAAACGTAACAGAGACGAGTGATACACATGGTAGACTATACATCACCGATCACGGCGACATTCCAGTTGCAGCGCGAGACGATCAAACAGAGCCAGGAAGCGCTCAAGCACGGAATCGAGTTCCAGAAAGATTTCAACAAGGCAGTTATCGAGGGACTCGAAGGCCAGGACGAGGCACAACGCCGGGTCGTCGAACTCCAGCGCGATGCGATCCACAGCACGCTCGATACCGTCGAAGAGAACGTGCCAGGAACGGACGCCGCAACGGGTGATATCCGTGATGCCGTCGACGAACAGTTCGAGCAGTTGCTCGACAACTACGAAGAAGCCTTCGAGAGTTTCACCGACGAACTTGAAGAGGGGGCCGAAACCTACGATGAAATGGCTCTCGATTATCTCGAAGCGCTCGAAGACCAGCTCGAAATGATCATCGAAGCTCACGAAGAGTTCGAAGACCAGTCCGTCGAGCTTGCAGAAGAGGTCACCGAGCAACTCGAAGAGCTCCAGGCCCAGGTTGAGGACGTACAGAGCCAGGTCACTGAAGCACAGGACCAGATCGCAGAATAACGGATTTTGGCTCCGTTTTTACACTTTCTGATAGCGACAGCCAGGTATTTTTTACCCTTCTATAGCAGAGAGTACAGTAATGAGTGACCAACGTGAGGACATCTGGGGAAGCCTTTTCGAGCAGATAAACGAGGTCGTTACCGACTCTATCGAGACAAACCTCGAAGCCCAGACAGCACTGATCGAATCCTGGGCAGAGACGGTCGAACAGTCCGTTCCAGACGAGGAGGTGTTTGCCGAAGGGATAGAAGGGTACACGCAGGCCTACGAGATCTGGATGGACGCCACAGAGACGCTTTTCGAGCAGACAACCGACGCTGCTCAGGGGGAAGATATCTCTCCTGAAGAGTTTCGGGAGTTCTGGCTTCGCTCGGCAAACGAAGCCTTCTCTGAAGTGATGGCAGCGGATGAACTGAATCGGTCACACGACTCCGCTACGGACGAAGACCAGACAGACAGTGAGGAAAGTCGGCAAGATATTGCGGAGATCGACGGCATCGGCCCAACATACGCACAACGGCTTCGTGAGCATGGAATCGAGACAATCGATGATCTTGCAGAGGCAGATGCTGAAAAAATCGCGACAATCGCCGAAACAACCGAATCCCGCATCGAAGACTGGCTCGATCAGGTCTGATCAGTATCCGGCCATTCGGCAGGGACAGGTCGTATGCTGGAGACGGGATTTATACCACTTCCGCGCCGAGAGCCGCTATGCGCGTCAGTGTTATCGGCGGGTCGACAGTGAGTGAGTCGGTATACGAACAGGCACGCGAAGTGGGGCAGTTGCTTGCTGACCGCGGCCACGAGGTCGTCTGTGGCGGTCGTGGCGGCGTCATGGAGGCAGTCTGCCGCGGCGCACGCGAAAACGACGGCCAGACGATTGCGATTTTGCCGGGAAGCAATCGACAGTCAGCTAACGAATACGTCGAGACGGCCATTGCAACAGGGATGGGAAACGCTCGAAACGCATTGGTCGTGCTGAACGGCGATGCAGCTATCGCAATCGATGGCCACACTGGGACTCTCTCGGAGATTGGTCTCGCACTCGATTACGGCCGTCCGGTGGCGGGACTGGATACCCACCGTCTCGATGGATTCGACCAGTTCGAACACGTAGAGAATCCGACCGCTGCCGTCGAGTACGTCGAGAGAGCGGTCGAAAACCAACCAAACGCCCAAGGTCGTCCAGCCCGAGAGTAATCCAGAGACGGATGGGAACAACCGACTCGCTCGACGTTGCGTTGCCGTTCGATCCTGCCACAGTCTCGATTGATGACGAGGAAGTGCTGGAGCGACTCGAGCCAGTGGTTCAGGAGTGGTGGGTCGAGACCTTCGGCGAGTTCGTCCCCCAGAACGGCGGATTTTTCACACCACCACAGAAAGAAGCGATCCCCCGTATTCACGACGGAACGAACACCCTCATTTGCTCGCCGACAGGATCGGGTAAAACGTTAAGCAGCTTTACAAGTATCATCAACGAACTGTTCGGCCGAGACCGCACGGAGGGACTGGAAAACAGTGTCTACTGTCTGTATATTTCACCCCTAAAATCGCTGGCGAACGATATTCACCGGAATCTGGCGGTCCCACTCGAAGGGATTACGTCGAAACTCGACGACCGGGGCGAAGATGTCGAAATCAGACATGCGATTCGCCACGGCGATACGAAAAAAAGCGAACGCCAACGGATGTTAGACGAGACGCCACACATCCTCAACACGACACCCGAAACGCTCGCAATCTTGCTCAACTCTCCGAAATTCAGGGAAAAACTCCGGACCGTCGAGTACGTCATCGTCGACGAAATCCACAGTCTCGCCGATAACAAACGCGGCACGCACCTTTCGGTCTCGCTCGAACGACTGGAGGCACTCACAGAGCAGTCACCGACGCGAATCGGTTGCTCCGCGACGGTCGAACCGCTCACAGAGATGGCCGAGTTTCTCGTCGGCTACGAAGGCGGCGCAGTCCGTGAGTACGACATCGTCGACACCCGCTTCGTCCGGGAGTTCGATATCGAACTGCGCTGTCCGACCGATGACCTCATCAACACCCCTGCGACTGTGATCAACGAGCGGTTCTACCGCGAACTCCACGAACTGATCCAGGACCATACGAACACACTCGTCTTTACGAACACGCGCTCGGGGGCTGAACGGGTGTTACACAACCTCCGTGAGAAATTCGACAGCTACGACGAATCCAACTCCGGTTGTCACCATGGTAGCCTCTCGAAACAACGCCGACAGGAGGTAGAATCCGCACTCAAAGCCGGTGAACTGGATGTCGTCACGACCTCGACATCACTTGAGTTGGGTATCGATATGCCCGAACTGGATCTGGTCGTCCAGGTCGGCTCGCCGAAATCGGTCGCAGCCTTACTCCAGCGTGTCGGCCGAGCGGGTCACCAACTTGGCGAGACCGTCACTGGCCGGGTGTTCGCACTCGACCGGGACGAACTTCTCGAGTGTGCAGTCATGCTCCAGAAAGCAAAAGAGGGCTTTGTCGACCGTGTGTTCATTCCCGAAACGGCACAGGACGTTGCCACCCAGCACGTCTACGGCATGGCAATAGCCGGCCCGCGCCCAGAGGCAGAGATCAGAGAGATTCTCGAACGTGCCTACCCATACCGTCACTACGACGACGAGGACTTCGAGCAACTCTTGGGGTATCTCACGGCAGATTACGAGGGACTGGAGGAGAAAAACGTCTACGCGAAAGTCTGGCGGGATACGAACGATCCACCGGACGGCGACCACCACTACGAGAACTACGAGGTCGGTGAACCGCTCATCGGCAAACGCGGTCGGCTTGCCCGCGTGATTTATATGACCAACATCGGAACGATTCCCGACTCCTTTACGTGTGATGTATTCACACGTGCTGGCGATGAATGGGTTGGCCAGCTAGACGAGGCGTATCTCGATACACTGGAAAAAGGCGACGTGTTCGTCCTCGGCGGCGACCACTTCGAGTACCGGTATCGCCGCGGGTCGAAGGTGTACGTCGACCGAACCAGTGCCCGCCCGACGGTTCCCTCGTGGTTTTCCGAACGATTGCCGCTCTCCTATGATCTCGGCCGCGAAATTCTCCTCTTTCAGCGGAAACTGCTCGACAGACTGCAGCAGGGTGGGAAATCCGCAGTCCGCGTCTGGCTGCGGGAGTTTCCGCTGGACGAAAACAGCGTGCGAGCGATCACGCGGATGTTCGACGAACAGATCCGGTATACTGGGCAAAAGAGTGTCAGCACTGACAGCCGGCTGGTCATCGAAGAAGAACTCAACCACGAGGAATACAAACGCCACTACTACGTTCACTCGAACTACGGCCGCCGGTTCAACGATGGCTTCTCGCGGCTGCTCGCTTACCGCTGTGCACAGGCGGCAAACGCGAACGTGAAAGTCGCCGTTGCCGATCACGGCTTTACACTGTCACTCCCCCTGAATCGGAAAGTCGATCTCGCGGGATTGCTCGAAGGAATCGACCCGGCAGAAGCACGACAGGCGTTACGGGCAAGCCTCGATGGCACTGACTTACTCCAGCGGTATTTCCGGATCAACGCGACGCGGTCGCTGATGATCCTGAAACGGTACAAAGGATACGAAAAGTCCGCGAGCCAACAGCAAGTCAGCAGTGAGATGTTACTCGGATTTGCAGAGAAACTGGAAGACTTTGCGGTAATCGAGGAGACCTACCGGGAGATTCTCGAAGACAAACTCAACATCGACGGCATCGAGACAGTACTCGCAGAGATTCAATCGGGAGAAATCGAGGTGACCACGACTCGTGTCGAGTCACCATCACCGAAAGCGTTCGGTCTGGCGACACTTCTGGCCTCGGACGTCGTGTTAGCAGAAGATCAATCACAGGTTCTACAGGAGTTTCATCAGCGTGTTCTCGACGACATCGAGAGAAGCACAACACAGTGACAGTATTTATACTGGTCGTCCCAATAGACACAATCAGCTAGTTGCTGGCCGTTGAGACCGGTAACTGGGGGAACATAGATGAGTCAGTATCAATCAGTGGGTGATCTAATTGAACCGGTTCGTGTGCTCTACGTGAATGGCGAGCAAGCAGCGGCTGACACTGCCAGCAGGCAACTCGAAACAGCAGACGACCGAATTGTCGTCGAAACCGAAACAACCGCTAGCAATGCACACGAAACAATCGAAAATGAGATGTGCGATTGTATTGTTGCACAGCACAGCCCGCCAGAACTGGATGGGCTGGAGCTTCTCACCGATATTCGAGAAGAGAGGCCGTCACTCCCCTTTATTTTGTGCACGGATAATGGATCGGAAGAACTCGCAAGTGAGGCAATCTCCGCCGGTGTGACTGATTATCTCCGAACAGAAGAGGACACCCATGCGACAGTCGCAGACCGGGTCTTGGATGCTGTCTCGACACGGCAGACCGACTACTGCCTCGAAACACACCTCACCCGGATGACCGACGCATTTTATGCACTGAATCGAAACTGGCAATTTACCTATCTCAACGATCAGGCGGAAAAACTCCTCGGCTGTGGTCGCGACAAACTCATTGGGGCGCAAATCTGGGAGGCCTTTCCCGAGACTGCTGGCACGGTTGTCGAATCGGCATTTACAGACGCAATGGAGACACAGACCCAACAGACAATCGAATATTACAGTCCCAGTCTCGATGCGACCTTCGAAATCCATGCATACCCCTCGGAAACAGGCCTGTCTGTATATTTCAGAGATATTTCCGAGCGCAAAGCACGCGAACGGGAGCTACAGGATTACCGGGAAGCACTGGAGACGACACTCGAAAACGTCCCGCTTGTCTTCTTTTCGTTCGACGATGAAGGGGTGTTTACCCACTCGGAGGGGATGGCGCTCGAACGGATCGGTCTCGAACCCGGTGAGGTTGTCGGTGAGTCAGTGTTTGAGGTGTATGCGGACAACGACGACATACAGGACCATTGTGAACGAGTTCTCGATGGAGAGGAGATTCATGCGACTGTCGAGACCGATGGTGTCGTTTTCGAAGCTTGGTACCAGCCAGTCTACGAGGAGATCGAACCGTCCGGTGGTGTCGGAATTGCGTACGACCTCACCGAACAAAAACACCGCCAACAAGAACTCGAACGGACACGGGAGCGACTGGAAATTGCACTCGAGGGCGCGAATGCCGGCGTCTGGGAGTGGGACCTCGACACTGACGAGGTTGTCTGGCATGAAAGCACCGAGCGATTTTTTGGTCTCGAACCGGGTGAATTTGAGGGGACGTACGAGGCATTTGTGGAGTTTGTGCCTGCGGAGAGTCTCGAAACGCTCGAAACAGCCATCGAGCAGTCGCTGTCACAGCGAGAGCCATTCGAAGCGGAGTATCAAATTGAGCGCGCCGACGGAAAACGGCGGTGGATACGCGCACGTGCCGAGTTTGTCGATATCGCCGGGTCGTCACGCTATGTGGGTATCATCACAGATATCACAGATCTCAAAGAACGCGAACAAGAGCTACGGAAAGAGCGTGCCTTCGTCGAGAGTACGATCAATGCACTCCCGGATACGTTCTACACGTACGATGATTCCGGGACGCTAACGATGTACAACGACCGAATGGAGGTGGTCACTGGCTACCCACCGGAAGAACTCGGGGCGATGAAAGCCTGGGAGTTTACTAGTTCGGAGGAGCGCGAGAAAATCACTGATCGGTTCTGGAACGTGATCGAAGCCGGTGAGCCAGTACAGGTCGAATCCTGTCTTGAGACAAAAACCGGAGAGATAATCCCCTACGAATTCACCGGTGGACCGCTTCGTGGTCCCGATGGCGAGATCGAGGGGCTGGTCGGCGTCGGTCGGGAAATCACAGAGCGTATCCAGTACCGCAAACAGCTTACTGAACTCCACGAGACGACACAGAAACTCGTCCACGCACCCAACGTCGATGCTGTCGGTGAAATTGTCTGTACTGCAATTCAGGATGTGCTTGGGCTGGTTGATGGCGGACTCGTCCGGTACGACGAGAAACAGGGTGGGTTCGTCCCTGTTCGACTCACCGACGGTGTTGTGGAGGTCCTTGGTGGCAGACCGGATGTATTCCCCGAAGATAGCCTTCCCGAACGGGTACTGGAAACAGGAGAAGAACTCATCGTCGAGGACGTTACACAGCTCAACCTCCCGGAAATCGAGGTAGAGTCACCACGGGCATTACTTGCAATGCCACTCAATGACACCGATGTTGCTGGTTTTCTCGATGAGTCTGCTGACCCACTCGATGACCGAACACTCGAGTTGGCCCGTTTGCTTGCAACACAAACTGCAACCGCACTCGAACGGCTCGAACGCGAGCGTGAACTCGAACGGCGCGAACAGCGCTACCGGGCACTCGCAGAGAATTTCCCGAATGGTGGTGTCTTCCTGTTCGATACCGAACTCCGATATCAAGTCGCCCGCGGGCAGGCTTTCGACCGGACCCCGTTTACGTCCGATGAGCTAGAGGGAAACCGCATTCAGGACGTATTCGGTGGCGAGTTCCTCGATCAGCTAACCGAACTCTATCGGGACACACTCGATGGCAAGCAACGATCTGAAGAGATGCCCTTTGCCGGTAATCTCTATCAGACACAGACCACGCCGGTGAGAGATACGAATGGTGAGATTTTCGCTGGGATGGCCATTACACAGGATATTACCGAACGAAAAGAACGCGTCGAACAACTCGAAGAAACCAAACGCCGACTTGAGGCTGTTCTCGATACCATCTCTGCGGCAGTGTTCATGAAAGATACCGATGGCCGTTACCTGTTGATGAACCAGGAATGCCGGGATCTACTAAGCGTTGAGACAGACAAAGACATTGCTGGGATGACCGATTACGCGTTCTTTCCTGACGATGCTGCAGAGCAGTTCCGTGAGGATGACCGCGAGGTTTTCGAGACTGGACAAACAATCGAAATCGAAGAAGAAGTACCGACAGAGGGTGGCAGTCGAACCCACCTCACACGCAAAAGCCCCATTTTCGACGAGTCGGGAGAAGTCTACGCGCTCTGTGCTGTGGCAACCGATATTAGCGAGTTGAAACAGCGCGAGCGTGAAATCGAGCAATTCGCATACGCTGCATCACACGACCTTCGGGAACCACTCCGTGTCATCTCGAATTATCTCGGACTGCTCGAACGCCGCCACGGTGATGACCTCTCTGCGGATGCACGCGAGTATATCGATTACGTCACCGACGCAGCACAGCGAATGAAAGACCTCATCGAAGGGTTGCTTACATATTCACGGATCGACAGACGTGGTGAGGCCTTCGAGCCGACAGATCTGAATGAGGTCGTTTCCGAAGCGAAAGCAAATCTCGAAATGGCAATCGAACGAAATAATGCTGGGATTAATATCGACAATCTGCCAACGGTCGAAGCCGACGCGACACAACTCGTGACTGTGTTTCAGAACCTGCTCGACAACGCGATTACCTATTCGGGTGATGAATCACCGACAATCGATATTACAGCCGAGCACCGCGACCGTATTTGCGTGTTTACGGTCGCTGATGAGGGAATCGGCATGGACCCCAAGCAGGCCGACCGTGCGTTCGAAATCTTCGAGCGAATGCACAACGGAAAAAACGATGGGACCGGAATCGGGCTTGCCCTCTGTCAGAAAATCATCAAGCGCCACGGCGGCAATATCTGGATCGATACTGAACCAGGTGAAGGAACCGAAGTCCACTTTACGCTGCCAAAAACCCACACTAACTAAGTACAAAACCAACACCGAGGGCAGCACACATTTTTTGCTGGGCTCCTAACGAGTGCACAGATGCTCTCGAAGCTTCTCAATTATATTCGGGGACGCATGCGGACGCGAAAGAGCAACGCCGAAATGAATCCCACAGAGGTACCCCAGTACGGTGGGTCGGTCAATTATCTCCCCTGTGATTCCTGCGGCGAGGGATCGATGCAGTATGACCCCGAAGTTGGGGCGGCTAAATGCACTGTCTGTGGTGCGGTCGATGAGGGGCCGGAAAACTGATTATTTCGCCCATTCGACCATCCGAGCGTACGTCTCATCGCTTTCGAGTGCACCAGCATCGCCGATTAAGACGAGTGCCTTCTTTGCGCGGGTGAGCGCGACGTTTATCCGGCGGTAATCCTCGAAAATTGGCCCATCGAGCGAGCCAGTCGCCACAAAGGAGACGATGATGACCTCCTTGCTCGAACCCTGAAATCGGTCGACCGTATCGACCGTCACTCCCGGCGGAATCCGACTGCTGATTTCGGCGACCTGTGCGCGATAGGGGGCGATTACACCAATCGAGTCGGCAGGAACGCCCGCCTGTCTGTAAGCGCCGACAGTCTCGATGACTGCCTCGACTTCTGTCGGGTTCGTATTCCCCACCTGTCTGCCATCGGGATCAACGAACGTGACTGTCTCCCGCAGGTGTGCCGGAAGCGAGTCAGCTGAAACACCCGGCAGATCATCGATTCGCTGGCTCGCAACCGCTCCGGTTGCCGGGCGCAGTTTCCCCTCGTAGAACTCCCGAGAGGGAAAGGCCTGAATGCGCTGGGCCATCCGGTATTGTCTGTCGAGCATCGTCCCTGCGTCCGGATACAATTCGGCGAGACGCTCGAAAAGCGAGGTATCGAGGTCGGCATCGGACTGGACGACCGGTGGTAACTGGTGGTGGTCGCCAACGAGGACGAACCGGTCGGCCAGGGCAATTGCTGCGAGTGTCCCCGGTTCGGTCAACTGGCCGGCCTCGTCGACGACCGCAACGTCGAATGATTGCGTTCGAAGCGCCCGCGAGCCACAGGTTGCCGTCGTTGCCGCAACGATATCCGCAGTCTCCAGTTTATTGGCACACACAGCGGGATCACCCGACCGGTCGAGTCGATACGACTGCATATCCTCGCGGACACCGCTTTCGGTTCCGACGCGTACCATATCGGTCAGTCCCTGCTCTTCGAGCGCTTCGAGCGCGTTATCGACCGCGCGGTTGGTGAACGCAGAGACGAGGACGCGCTCACCGCGGGCGCGAAGTTCCTCGACGAGTGTCGCAAGCGTGTAGGTCTTTCCGGTGCCGGGTGGGCCATGGACCAGAGCAAAATCTTTCGCAGCAAGCGCCTTCCGGACGGCCGTATCCTGGGCGGGATTGTTGTCGATAATCACCTCCCCAAGAGTTTCGAATTCTGGTTCACGCCGGCCAAAGAGTGGGTCTTTCCACTCGGCTGGCTGGGTGAGCAACCCGTCGTGTAATGCGGTCAACAGCCTGTCGGTCGAGATTTCGGAGGGGTAGACGTCGAGACGGCGCAAATCGACGGGTTCGTCGGCGGTGACGACGATTTCATCACTCCCAAGGCGTTCGACACGGGCGAGTTCTGCGTTCCCACCGACAGGGTCGCCGTCACTTGCGAGGACGAGATTTCCAACCCTGATTTTCGAGACTGCGCCCGTCGAGCGAGCGCGCAGTTCCCAGCGTCCGTCGTCGAGTTGGTGTTTTGCTGTTGGTTCGAGATTGACGAGTGCGCGGTCGTCGTCTGCCCGCTCGGCAGGTGTCTGTTCCCAGAGTTTGGCGTATTCGCGGTGGATTGCCCGCCGCTCGGTCTCGATTGCCTCGTAAAACCGCTCGAAATACTCCCGCTCTTCTTTCGGAATGGCGGTCCCGACCTGCCCAGCTTTCGATTCCTGATCGAGTCGGCCAGAGATTGCCATGCAGGTGTCTTGCTCGAAACAGTACTCGCATTTGGCGTCGGCCTCGTAGCCTGTCGGGACGTTCATGCCGTGTTCCATCGCAGCGAGTTCGTTTCGCGCGCGGAGGACGAAAGCAAGCAAGCCACCGCCGATAGAGAAATCCTTGGCCGGGGAGAGATCACCCGACTCCTCTGTTCGCTCGACAGCGGCGTTTTTCGTATAGAGCAGTGTGCCGGTATCGGGTGGGTCGCCGCTGTTTTCGCCGAGGACGAGCGCGTAGCAAGCTGCCTGCACCTTGTCCTGAAAGCGTGGGTCGCGATTGGTGTTCTTTCCTGTTTTGAGTTCGACCGGCATGCCGCGCCTGACTGCGTCGGCACGTCCTTTGAGACCGTAACGTTCGCTTATGAGCAGTTGTTCGGAGCGCCACTCGTCACGTTCGGTGAGTGTTCCTTGCTGGAGCCAACTCTCGATTGCCTCGGCGTGCTGGCGGGCAGTCTCGGTCATCGCCTCGGGGTCTGCCCCGAGCAAGCCGAGATCCAGCCCTGCTTCCTCGATACGGTCCTCGACTGCCTGCTCAACGTCTTTTCCCCGGAGTAGATCACCGAAGACTTCGTGAATGATGGTTCCTTTGACGACTGGCTCTGCGTGTTCCGTGCCGCCGAGTTTGTTCAGATAGTACATCCGCGGGCACTGCACCCATCCACGGATGTCGGTCACGTCGACGAGAAAATCCGGCTCGACGACGACCATCGTTCCCTCGCCAGTTGAGTACTGAGTTTCGCCCCGGTACTCGCGTTCGTCGGCATCGTAGACAGCAAGCTCCATGCCGACATCGAGATACTCGCCGGTTTCAGTCCATTTGCCCCAGAGTGTGACTATCGTCGGCGCTGCTTGCCCTTTCTCCGGTCGAATCGTCACTTCGAGCAGTTCGGATTCGCCATACTGTGTGCTGACAGTGCGCATGTCACTGACTTCGGTGACGACACCGCGGATGTTCACGGCACAGCACACGGCCGCGGATCGAAAAACCCTATCGGTCTCGAAGACAGCGGCTTTTTCATCGCCGCTTTCTTACCCCTGCTCGATGGAATACGCCGCGCTCGTGGCGGTCTATGATCGATTGGCCGACACTGACTCGAATCTCGAAAAACGCGATATTCTCGCCGAGTTGTTCGTCGAGGCTGGGGAGTTGCTTTCGGTCGTCGTCAAACTCGTCCGCGGTCGGCTGTTTGCAGCCCACCAGCGCGAAGAACTCGGGGTTTCTTCGAGTCTCACACTTGAGGCAATCTTGAAAGCCACCGGCGTCGCCGAAGACCAATTGCGCGAGCAGTGGCGCGAGACGGGTGATCTGGGTGACGCCGCCGCCTGGGCAGTGACAAATCAGACCCAGCAGACGCTCTTTTCGGAGACACTGACTGTCGAAGGCGTCTACAATACACTAAGAGATATTGCTTCGTTCGAAGGCAATGGTAGTCAGGACCGGCGGATCGATACGATTGCTGGTTTGCTCTCGGATGCCGATCCCGACGAAGCCCGGTACATCGTGCGCACCGCGCTGGGGGATATGCGCGTCGGCGTCGGTGAGGGGACGATTAGAGACGCCATCGCCGTTGGCTTTCTCGATGGCAGTCAGGAAGCTATCGACGCAGTCGAGCGGGCCTATCAGGTGACAAACGACTACCGCGTCGTCGCAGAGACTGCCCGCGAGGAAGGAAGTGACGGACTCACCGATCTCAACGTACAGTTGTTTCGGCCGGTTCAGGCAATGCTCGCAGAGAAAGGCGATTCCCTTCCCGGCGCGCTTGACGATGCGGCGACGGACGGCCGGGCACTCTGTGAGGTGAAATACGACGGTGCCCGAGTCCAGATTCACAAACAGGGCGAGGAGGTACGGCTGTTTACCCGGCGACTCGAAGAAATAAGCGAGCAGTTCCCGGATGTCGTTGCTGCTGTCCGGAAGGCTGTCGACACCGAGGAGGCGATTCTCGACGGCGAACTGGTGGGCTACACACCGGAGACTGTCACCACAAAAAAACGAGAGCCGGTTCCGTTCCAGCGCTTTTCGAAGCGCATCAAACGCGAGAACAATGTGGAAGCGATGGCACGGGATATCCCGGTCATCGCCCACCTGTTCGATTGTCTCTACGACGGTGAGACGCTGATTGAGACGGAGCTTTCGACCCGAACCGACCGGCTGGATGAGAGTTTCGACCCAGTTTCACCTGACCCCGAGGAGATGCAAGCCGGACTGGAACGAGCAAGCACAGCGTGGGTCGATACAGACGAAATGCAGTCGGCCGAGACGGATGCAGACGACGCAGGTGCCATCCCGTCGGCAGCCAAGGAACTCTACCGGGAGGCACTGGACAGCGGCAACGAAGGTGTCATGGTGAAAAACCCAGAAGCGACCTACCAGCCGGGAACGCGTGTCGGTCGAATGCTGAAGGTGAAACCGACGATGGAGCCCCTCGATCTCGTCGTCTCGCGGGCAATCTACGGCGAGGGACGACGGAGCGACTGGCTCGGACGGCTGTATCTCGCATGCTACGACGAAGACGACGAGACACTGCGGGAAGTTGGCCGTCTGTCGACTGGCTATACTGATGAGGAACTGGCAAAACTGACAGAACGTCTAGAGGAGCTAATCGTCTCACAGGATGGCCGTGAAGTCGATCTTCGCCCGGAAATCGTCCTCGAAGTGGAGTACGAAGAAATTCAGGCCTCTGATGAGTACGACTCGGGATATGCACTCCGTTTCCCGCGCTTTCTCCGCGTCCGGGATGATCTCGCGGTCAGCGACGCCGATTCACTCGACAGAGTCGAGCGATTGTACGAATCGCAGTAACTAGCTTCTGTAGTGGCGGGCAGCACGGACACCGTATCGCGCGAGGACGTACCCGACTGCTGCGAGGGCAACCGCAATGATGAGGTTGCCAAGTAGTAATCGAATCAGAACATCGGAACCAGCCGCGAGACTCACCTCCGAGGTTGTGATTCCGGGCACGGGCCCGAGAATCGTCCGTCCGAGGGCGTAACTCAACATGTAGACCGTTCCTTTCGCAAGCGGATTCAGTACCGCAATCGCAGCGAGAATCGCAACCCGGTTGACCCAGGCGTACCGACGTGCAATCGCACCGAGAACGACGATACTCGCACCGAAATTCGGCAGCGCCGTCAAAAACAGCCCCAGGGCGAAGCTCAAGCCCGTATAGTGGGGCGGATGATCTTCGTCGAATGCTTCCCGAAGTCGCGTCTGGACCCGCTCGCTGTATTCGCCGGGAGACGCGTAGTCCATCATCGATATTTACCTCTCTGTACGTATAAATTCTACGAGCGTGTCATCGTTCACCGAGGCTGTTCGGCTTCGATACCGAGCAACAACGGAACCTCACGGAGGTTGTCCACTTGATAATCGACCGCCGGGCCATCGTCAGCACCGTAGGCGATAGTCGTCATGCCAGCCTCACGGCCACCTTCCATGTCGTGTGTATACCGATCACCGATCATCATCGCATCCTCGCCGGAAACACCAGCCTTTCTCAGGGCGGTATCGAAGATTTCCGGGTCCGGCTTCCTCCGGCCGACTTCCTCCGAACTCGTAAAGGAGTCAAAAGCATCGCGGATGCCGAAGGTTTCGAGCAGTCGCTGCCCCTCGTTGTGGTCGACATCGCTTATCACTCCAAGATGCAAATTCGTCTCGGCGAGTTGCTGGATCGTTTCGATTGCACCCGGATGGGGGTTTGCGTGTTCGTCGTGGATCTCTTCGAACATCGGCTCCCAGTCGGCAGCGGCTTCCTCACCCGAGAGGATGGCGTCGACTGCGCGGCGATATCCTTCACGGGCCGGACGGTAGTTCGTCCCCTCGGTCTCGCCGAAGTATGTGCTTAGTTCTGACCGCCACGTTGACAGCGCTTCTGCCGGTGGAAGCGGCGACTGATAGGTCTCGAGCAGCGAATCAATGAAATCACGATGACCTGACTGGATGCTCTCTAACTCGACGATGACACCACCGATATCCCAGAAGACAGCGTCGGGATCGAGCAGTTCGCTCACGGCACACAATTCACCAGCAACGAAAATGAATCTATCGGCCCACGAACTGTTTCCTACCCTGTGTATTAAACGCACCTCTATTTGATGGGGAATATACTTTACATTGTAATACATATATTTAATTGAAGAAACGATGTTCGATTTCAACGATTCAGAGAAAGCAAACGAGCTGGCAGACCGTGCCGAGGCGTTGATGGAGGAAGTCGTCCTGCCAAAAGAACGTGAGCTTGCGGGTGGAACAACAGTGTCGGATGGAACGATCACGGAGCTACAGGAGGCTGCACGGGAGTACGGTGTCTATGCGCCACAGATCGGCGAGGAGTATGGGGGGATGGGCTACGATTTACTCAACGTCTTGCCAACGTTCGAGCAAGCCGGACGAAGCCTGCTCGGCCCTGCCGCGATGCGAGTTGACGCGCCCGACGAGGGGAATATGCACCTGCTTGAGATGCACGGCACCGAAGTACAGAAAGAGCAGTATCTGGAGCCACTCGTTTCTGGGGAGATCCACTCGGGATTTTCGATGACCGAACCGATGCAAGGCGCAGGATCGGACCCGAAGATGATCCAGACCACAGCCGAAAAAGACGGCGACGAGTGGGTGATAAACGGCCACAAGTGGTGGACGACAAACGGCATTCGTGCGGACGTGCTCCTCGTATTGGCCCGGACAGACCCCGACGCCCATCCGTACGAGGCCTGTACCGTCTTTCTCGTTCCAGCAGAAGCTGCTGGGGTCGAAATCGTCCGCAACGTCCCACACCTGGGGAGCGAACTTCACGGCGCAGGCCACGCCGAAATCAAATACAACGACGTACGGATCCCAGAAGAGAACG
>LKMJ01000569.1_pt1 | contig 28867 bp, 45 predicted proteins | sample 643391 | NCBI WGS metagenome assembly LKMJ01 (sample SAMN04112250, study PRJNA286221) | soda lake metagenome | biome: soda lake; feature: Kulunda Steppe; material: water; isolation source: sample PL-Br10 brine of Picturesque Lake | place: Russia: Kulunda steppe | collected 2010-07 | reverse complement strand
TGTGTGTGTGTGTGTGTGTGTGTGTGTGTGTGTGTGTGTGTGTGTGTGTGTGTGTGTGTGTGTGTGTGAGCGAAAGAACGGAAGTGTGTGCATTTGTGCGTGTATGTGGGCGTGTAGATGCGTCTATGAATGTGTGTGTGTGAGCATCTGTGTGTGCCAGCTGGCATTACAAGCCCAGGTGTGTTTGCATGCTATTGTGTGTGTCTGTATGAATGTACATATGTGTGTGCAGTTGGTGCATTACAAGTAAGTGCACTGGCATGCGATATCTCATGGAGCACTCTCCACACGGGCTCCACCCTAATTTCACCCTTTGTGGGTCTTTGCAGCAACCCAAGGCCTAGGGGCGCGTAATGGCAGCAGTGCTGCGCACCTGCACAGCACAGCAAGGCCTTGCAGAGCTCACAAGCAAAGGATGCCACGAGTGTTCTAGCAACATGAGCAAAGGATGCCACAGGTGTTCCAGCAACACGAGCAAAGGATGCCACACGTGTTCCTGCAACACAAGCAAAGGATGCCACAGGTGTTCCAGCAACATGAGCAAAGGATGCCACAGAGGTGTTCCAGCAGCACAAGCAAAGGATGCCACAGGTGTTCCTGCAACACACGCAAAGGATGCCACAGAGGTGTTCCAGCAACACGAGCAAAGGATGCCACAGGTGTTCCTGCAACACGAGCAAAGGATGCCACAGGTGTTCCAGCAACATGAGCAAAGGATGCCACAAGTGTTCCAGCAACACAAGCAAAGGATGCCACACGTGTTCCTGCAGCACGAGCAAAGGATGCCACAGAGGTGTTCCAGCAACACGAGCAAAGGATGCCACACGTGTTCCAGCAACATGAGCAAAGGATGCCACAAGTGTTCCAGCAACAGGAGACCCAGGGGGAATTGTATCATCAGGGAATTGGGGTCACGGAGAAGTGCGCAGGTGGTGTACAACTGCGCATCACCTACGCATAGCTTGGGCGAGCAGCTTCCGCAGCTTCCGCAGCTTACATGCGCTCAAGCAGCCCCGATGCTGCATACAGCCCTGGGCTTGCTGCCATCATAGCCTCCCACTCCAGCTTGGATTCTACTTGTCAGTCAAGTTGTAGGGCATATTGATCTGGGAATCATTGGTGCTGCACACTTCCCACTCGGTCACGCGGTCACACATGACCTCCCCCTCCCTCCCCATGCCTGACCACCCCCCAAACACGCGTCAATGCCTGTCCCTTTGGCTGCATGTGGCGTGCAGCAAGCGCGCCAGTCCCTCAGCCGCGTCGGCAGCAGGCCGCGCATCAAGCGCCGCAGCTCCTCCAACTACCGCATCGAGCGCCCACCCTCCGTCCGGCGGCAGTCGTCGGGCAGCGACCGGCGGCGCTCCTCGGCGGGGGAGAGCGGGTGGGAGGACAGCAAGACCAGTGGGGTCATGCCTGCCGCACCTGTGGGCAAGCGCGAGGGAAGGCTAGACCCTGAGGGAACTGGAGGGCAGGGGCCAGGGCAGGGAGGCGGGGGGCCTAACAGCTCTTGGCCTGTGGTCGCCGCCGTCAGTCTGGGCGCGGGGGACAGTTTCTCCGGCAGGTGCGGGCGCTGTCTGGTTGTACATGCTGCTCTAGAGTGCTGCATGTGCGTCTGTGTGCGTGTGTGTGCGCATACTTGAATGGGCATGTGATCATGTACGCAAGCAGGTGGGCAGGTGTGGGGTGCACATCATATGTACCATGCTCATCACGTGTTGAACATGAGTATTGAGTTGCGTGTCCTTTGAGCACATCTTAATGAGAATCTACACGTGTGTGTGCGTGTGTGTGCACGTAGTGTGCACTCCTCTAAAAAAATCAACCTGCAGCAAATGTTCAAGAGCATTTTCATGTGCATTTGCATGTGCGTGTGCACGTGCATGCGTGCCCACACTGGCGTTCCCCGTGCTGTGGTGCATCTACACAGCCATATGCTCTGTGGAATCTCAACTTGAACACAGCCATATGCTCTGTGGAATCCCACCTTGAACACAGCCATATGCTCTGTGGAATCTCAACTTGAACACAGCGATATGCTCTGTGGAATCCCACCTTGAACACGGCCATATGCTCTGTGGAATCTCAACTTGAACACAGCCATATGCTCTGTGGAATCCCACCTTGAACACAGCCATATGCTCTGTGGAATCCCACCTTGAACACGGCCATATGCTCTGTGGAATCCCACCTTGAACACAGCCATATGCTCTGTGGAATCCCACCTTAAACACAGCCATATGCTCTGTGGAATCCCACCTTGAACACAGCCATATGCTCTGTGGAATCTCAACTTGAACACAGCCATATGCTCTGTGGAATCTCAACTTGAACACAGCCATATGCTCTGTGGAATCCCACCTTGAGCAGCTGCAGGGTGCACATCCAAAGGCATTGCAAGGGTCTGTAGAAAATGACAAGTGTCGGCCAAGGGTAGAGGTAGCCAAAGAAGCACAAGCGCCACACCTTCTTGCTGCTGCACACACCGCATGTTCCACAGGACAGGACTTGCCACGAGCATGCACGAGTGCACATGGTGCTGCGCAAGCCATGCTGTAGCTCAGCCCACATGACGGCTCTCACGTGCACCCAAAAGGCCTGCGTGCAAGCACACACACACACACACGCATGCACTCACGTGGCTGCTGCTGCTCGCGCTCCCATCGTAGGGAACTTGACTGCTTCCACGAAATTGGCCTCATGGAGGGCGGCTCTCTCTTGGAGGTCCCGCCGTGTGTTCTGGCCGCCCTGCCTGCGTCCAACTCCGTGGCCGCCCTGCTGCTTGTGAGCCGGCCTGTGTACAGGCGGGCGCTGGATTTGGTGCAGGAGCACACGATCAGGCTGGGCGTGCAGCGCTGCTGCCGGATGCCGTTCCTCAGGCACGCCCCGCTCAAGGTGCGGAGCCACTGCCTTGGCTCGCGGTGGCGGCAATGTTGGTGCAGTGTGCAGCTGCCGCTGGATACCGTTTCCGGGGCACACCCCGCCGGATAGGCATGCAGGGCTGCTGCCTTGGCCTGTGGTGGTGGCGCTGTTGGTGCAATGCATGGCTGCATCAGCCCCTGCACTCCTCCAGCGCACTTCCTCAAAGGCTCAGCGCGGATCGGTGCGACCGAGTGCAGGCTCAGTGACATGTGGACCATATGATATGGTGCAGACTCAGTGACATATGGTGCAGACTCAGTGGCGTTGTGCAGCCCAGCGCTTGTTTTGCAAGTGTGTGTGTTGTACTCTGCCCCAGGCAATTGTTATGTACTGCGGCTTGCCAGAGCCAAATGGCACAGGTACTTCCGCGATTTCCGGGATACCCAAATTTATATGGCAGCATGGCATTGGGGCATAAGGCAATGTGGGCTGGAGAGAGCATTTTGCAGGGACTCCGCCGGTAGTCTGTGGCTTGCCAAATGGTGCACTCAGGCAGAGTGTCCCCAGCCTTCAGGTACCGCACTGTGCGCCCTGTGGGTGTGGTTTGGTGCCAATTCGTCCGCAGTAGTGTGTTTGGTGGCACAGGCGGGCGCAAGAGGGGCAGAGAGTGGTGCTCCGACGCGTGCTTGTAAATGACACCTTGGTCCTGCCAGTCGGTCCGCCCCTCAGCGCAGGCGCCCCCCGCATTGCGCTGGGTGCCCTGCATTGCATCGCAACAGGCATCATGAACAGCTATGGCGTGCAGGGGAGAAGGCGGGGCACCGGCGGTGGCGGGTGAGGGCGTGGTCAAGGGGGGGCTGTGCGAGCACACGCCCTGCTTGCATATCTGCGCGTGCATCCCACGGCCCCCGGCGTGCATGTACCTCGCATGTGCTGCAGTGTGCCTCTTGATGTGCCAGCATGGCACACAGGGGCTGTATGTGGTTTGTGCTAATGCAACGCCGGCACCTGAGCAACAGCTGCTCAATCTCAGGTGAATACGCTGTGTGTGCTGGTAAGCCCAGGCATAGGGATAGGGATGGGTAAATAGGGTCCTATCCAAATGCCAGAGAGGCTCTATAGAGGCTTAAATATGCTCTAAACGAGGGTCTGCCAAACCCTATTTTCCCATCCCTACGTATGATAGCCGTCTGTGCCTGGTCTCCCAGGCGTGCATCCTTTGTGGCGCGGACGTGGGGCTTATGTTTTCCCCCCCTGGGCGCGTCGCGCAAGCTAGGCGTGTGCCATGCCTGCATGACACCATGGCACCTTGAGCCAAGAACATGGCCCGCCACTGCGACCTGCTCAGCAGGCCTCTTGCTCAGTTGGTTACGCTTCAGTCCCTTTTGTTTGCTCACAGGGGCTCTGCTTGTCAATCAGGCACGCGTCGTTGTTCAATGGCTAGGGCGGCCTCCTTTGCTTGGTCGTGCAGCTTGTTCAGCCGGAACAGCTGTGTGACCCTCACCCTACACCGCCTCACCAACCTTCGCTTGTTGCTTTGATTGTAGGAACTGTACAAGCTGTGTGACCCTCACCCTACACCACCTCACCAACCTTCGCTTGTTGCTTTGGTTGTAGGAACTGTATAAGCTGTGTGACCCTCACCCTACACCGCCTCACCAACCTTCGCTTGTTGCTTTGGTTGTAGGAACTGTATAAGCTGTGTGACCCTCACCCTACACCTCCTCACCAACCTCCACTTGTTGCTTTGGTTGTAGGAGCTGTACAAGCTGGCCCGGCACCTGTCAGAGGTCAGGCTGACCAAGGGAGACACTCTGATAGAGCAGGTACAGGGGCGCCGCGTTTGGAGCGCCGCCAAGCTTGTTTGATTATGCAATGCAGCAGCCACATTTATCCCTGACCAACACACGGGAAAGTGGCGTGCATACTTCTGCGTCCTGCTTGCCTGGCATGCGCAAACAGGCACTGCTTGCGGCAAAAGTCCGCTAAGAGCCAGTATGATGCATGCATGGTCTGTTGAGTCCAGCATGATTTGTAGCAGGCTCCAAGGGCTTTCCCCCGGGAGGCCTCTCTCATCATCAGGCGGGCATGTTTAGCCCGCTTATACCCATCATGAACGAGACAGCTGTGCTTCATCCCCGTTAATCAGCATATCCTGAGCATGCACATGTGCAGCATATGCACGCATGAGGCCTGGGTGTGTCTGTGAAGTGGGTGCATTCAGGTCTGTAATTTCCCCTCAAATGCCATGTTTGGTGTAAGTATGCTAAACTCCACTGACTCCATGCGCACTTGTCTCTCAAGTGAGCCATTAGAACCATGGACACACCAGCTGTGCCGCATCATAACGACAGTTGTGGGGCAGTGGCTGACATTTTTATCCATGCTTTTGGATTTGTTTGATTGTTTGCATGCACCAAATGCGAGGTCAGCTTTTCATGCACATGCACCAAAAGGTCCCCTTTCTGTGCAAATGCACCAAAATGAAAGGCCCCCTATTTGTGCACATGCACCAGGTCCCCTTGGCCCCTTGGCTTGAATATTCCAATCAGCAGCTCTTAAATTGGTGTGTAACCAAGCTAATGCCTCCCTTCTATGGACTAAATCAATGCCACTGTGACCCTCCTTGCTTGACTGCATCAGTGCCTTCTGTTCCACTTCGATTTGCACATGCGGAGCCTACAGGTCCTTGTAAAGTACCCTTACTTCACAGTTGCCTTTGTGTTTGCACACAGGGCAAAGAGAGCAGTAATTTGTACCTGCTGGTTGAGGGGGAAGTTGAGGTGGTGGTTGATGTGCCATACACAGAGGACCGAGAGCTACTGGAAAGCTCGTTGCATTTTAAGCTCCAGGTGGGGCAAGACCCAGAAAGTGCCATGGCCTATGTGTGTGTGCATGTGTGTGCGTGTGTGTGTGTATGTGCGTGCGTGTGTGCGTGTTTGTGCCACATGCAACGTGTGGTTTGCTATGTCGTGCCCATCTGAGCAGCAGCCATCAAGCGTGCTGTCTGACAAGCCTGCTGGCTGTCGAGCGTCGCTCGGTCATGCGCAAGCTGATCTTATCCCTACTGTCTGGAATGCTTTGCCATCACAGTACACACACATTGCACACAGTACACACACACGCACACCAACAAACACACAATGCCTCGCCATCCTCCCCTCCTTCGTATTCAACCTGCCTTGGAGCTCGGCTATGCACTGAGCAAAGGCTGCTGCAGCCGCCGCTTTGCCCTTGGTTCACTTCACCCAGTGTGTGCTGTGATTGCGTGTCTTTCAAACCTGCAAGACGCTAGCCAGAAGCCAGGGAGAAAGGTGGTGAATTGTGTGTGTGTGTGTGTGTGAGAGAGAGAGAGAGAGAGAGAGAGAGAGAGAGAGAGAGAGAGGCAGAGGGGGCGGCCTTTTTAAATGTGCAGGACACCGAATGTGTGCAGATGCAAATGCTGCAGCTGGAAATTGGCCCTGCCTTGGGTGTGGCACAAAAACAGTAAAGGCAGATACAGAGGACCTATTTCATGTGCAGGACACCACCAGTGCAGACGCCCATGGTTGGTGCAGATGGAGATGGTTCCCGTTTGCGTGCAGGACTCAAATGGTGCAGACGGGCGCAGCAGTGTAGCCGCCTCCGTATGGTCATCAAGACACACACCCAAGTGGGTGCAGTAAAGTGCACCCAAGTGGGTGCAGTAAACCGTGCTCTACCTACTGTGCCTACAGTAACAGTGTGAAGTGTACCCAAATGGGTACACAGTACAGAGTTCTCTGCTTCCTGCTTACCAGTTGACAGTGCTGCTGCTCACTCTTTTGGCAGCCAAGAGTTTGACTTCCCAAGGCTGTCCGCTTCTCTAAGAATTCGTTTATTTCAACTCACTTGTCATCCAGCGTTCATTTGCTTCGCAATATCTGACCTCTGGTATGACACTTCATGCCAGATGCGACCTGTTGAAACTTTGCTTGCTTCCACGCTCGTCTACCTTGCTAACTAGATAGCACGTCCTGTGGTGCATGCATGAATGATAGGCCCACTTGCAATTTTGCGCTCACATGCCCCCTTCCCCCCTCCTTGACATGATTCATTTGAACTTGTCTGAGCTAAGCAACCCACAGGCTCATACACACATGCTTCCATTTTTGCACATGGTAACCCTATCACATCTTTAGTATCTTTAGGCTCATACATGCATGCTTCCATTTCTGCACATGGCAACCATATCACATCTTTTGTATCTTTAGGCTCATACACACATGCTTCCATTTTTGCACATGGCAAATCTATCACGTCTTTAGTAGGCTTATTTGGTTATTATTCTCACCTGCATCCCGCTTAGGTCCCCGAGTCTGGCTGCTTTGCATCCTTTACTTCTGACGTCTGACTGTGACAATTGTAGAGAGTTTAACCGCAATATGAAGGAGCGCATACTCCACGCTTGATCCCGCTTTGCTTAGTGCAATGATTGGCGATGGACTGGCGCCTGATCACAGATCACACGCCATCGCCCACCTACCACACACCCATCACGCATTCATTGCAAAAGAAGCTCCATGCACCCTGCCATCGTAGTCACACACTCCCCTCCCGCATTCCTCTGGCTTGCCTAAGCTGTGACCGCAAAACCAGTGTGCAAAAAGCTTGCCTTTATCTGAAGGAAAATATGCCCTGGCAGACATTCTCAGTCTCTTTACGCTCCTCCTTGCAGAAGGCCCAAGGCCGGGGCGTGCACGCACACTCCCCCACTACCCTCAGCATGCACGCCCGCCTACACCCATTCTTGCGTGCACACACACTCCCCCACTACCCTCAGCATGCACGCCCGCCTACACCCACTCTTGCGTGCACGCACCCCCCCCTACCTCCGCATGCACGCCCGCCTTCACCCACTCTTGCGTGCGACCCTCTGCCCCCTTGACGTCCTTTTTGGCACTAATTTTATGTGTGAGCGCAGGGCGGCTGCGTACACAGGGCCCCTGCAGCGTGTGGTGATGGCCAGGAGGGGCCCAGGGTCAGTCCTTGGTGACGACAGCCTGAGGGTGGGTCTGTGGTTAGGGATTGGGGTTAGGGCTAGGCTCGTTAGCCTTTGGTCAGGGAAGCAGGGCCAGGTCGCGGGGGCACGCGGGGCGTCCCTGCCCGGGGGCGCTTGTGTATCCTTCCCCAAATGATGGGCTTAGGGTGGCCCTGTGCTTGGGTCTGTCCTAGGGTCTGTGCTTGTAACTGTGCTTGTGTCTGTGCTTGTAACTGTGCTTGTGTCTGTGCTTGTAACCATGCTTGGGTCCATGCTTGTGGTCTCTTAGGTCTCTTGGGGTAGAAACAGTGCTTGGGTCCAGAGAACAGGGCTTATAGCTGTGCTGGGCGTCTATGACTGGTTACCGGAGAGTTTGGGTCTGTGCTTGGGGCGGCTGTGGGGTGCAGATTGCACAGCCAATCAGGGTCACAGTCGTGCAGAGATAAGGTGTGTATGTTCAGCCTTAGCCTGAAGAAAGGTGTGCAGACGGAGTTTGTGCCGGGAGTTGAATAGGGGACCTGCGTCTAAGGGGAAAGGAGGGCTGGAGCTGGGTCTGCTTGACCTAGCGGGTGTTGGTGCAGGGCTACTGCGAGTGGGGTAGGGCGGAACAGCAGCAGGTGTGGGGCAGCTGCAGGGAAGCGCCCTGGGCCTTCTGCGTGTGTCGCCCCTGGCCCAATCAAGGATGACTGTGCACGGCAGAAAGGGAGCTTTGAGGAGGAAGGCCGGCTGTGAGCTGTAGAGCACATCCATGCGCGCTCCTGGTCCAGTCAGGCTTAGCCCTGTGCGTCCTCCTCATGCAGTGCCCCTGTCCCGCCCACACGCTCCTCGCTTGCCACAGCGCGCAGCCCTGCGCTGCCCATCCTGGGCGTGCTGCCTGACCTTGATGCCCCCCCCCCTTCCTGCCGAAAAGCGCCATCCTGCCCCGCCCCGTGCAGGAGAAGAAAATGGTGGTGGGGGTGGTGGTCAGCAGCAACATGGCGCTGGCACTGGCTGTGCCGCACCAGCGCTTTGCCATGTCTGTGGACGCCCTGACACTGAGACTGTTCAATAAGGTGCGCCTGGAGCGCTGGTTGTGCCGCGCCCGTGCTTTGCCATGCCCGTGGATGCGCAAGCGCTGAGGCCCTTTGACACGGCGCGCCTGGAGCGCACTCAGGGCGCTGGCTGTGCCGCACCCGCGTTTTGCCATGCCAGTGGATGCCCTGACGCTGAGGCTTTTAAACAAAGTGTGCCTGGGGCGCACTCAAGGCCCTGGCTGTGCTGGACCCGCGCTTTGCCATGCTGCCAAACCTGTGAATGTGCAAAAGCTGGGGCCGTTCAGTTCAGTGTGCCTGTGGTGCACTCAAGCTCTGTGGCGTGCGTCATGGGTGGGTGTGGGCACACAGGGCTTTGCTGTGTTTGCCCACGAGGTGGAGAGATGGAGGCCTGAGCAGCGAGCTTCATGTGCTCAAGCTGTGGTTGAGGCAACTGAGAAGCGGGGGCTGATAAAAAGCGCAGGATGGGCGAGGAGTACCGCACACGACTTGGAATGCAGCTGCGCATCCATATGGAGTACAATTGTGTATCCATATGGAGCACAACTGCTCATCCATATGAAGTGCAACTGCGCATCCACATGGAGTGTGACTGCGCATCCATATGGAGTGTGACTGCGCATCTATATGGATTGTGACTGCGCATCCATTTGGAGTGCAAATGCGCAACCATTTGGAGCGCGACTGCGCATTCATTTGGAGCGCCTTTTGTAATTCTTGCACAGGTATGCCCCTTTTGTTATTCTTGCACGGGTGTGCTCCCTTTGTAATCCTTGCACGGGTGTGCCCCATTTGTAATTCTTGCACAGGTATGCCCCTTTTGTAATTCTTGCACGGGTGTGCCCCCTTTGTAATTCTTGCATGGGTGTGCCCCCTTTGTAATTCTTGCATGGGTGTGCCCCCTTTGTAATTCTTGCATGGGTGTGCCCCATTTTGAATTCTTGCACAGGTGTGCCCCTTGTGACTCTCATGACACATAAGTTTGCCCCCAGTAACCCTCGTGCGTGTGCGCCCTACAAATTCTCTTACGTGTGCGCCCCTCTAAATCCTCATGCCAGTATGTCCGCCACTCTCCCTTGTAAAATTGCGCCCCTAGCAATGCTCTTACAAGTGTAACTGCTGCCTGTGTCCGGGAAAGCAGATTCTTCTAGGGCAATTTCTCCATAGCCCCACGAGCAGCTGCTCTTTTGGTTGCATTCTTGGTTGAGGTGCTTGTGCTGTGGTGCTGGACAGGAATGAAAAGGCTGGTTGTAGGCCCTTGTGGGCTTCTGCTCCCTGGACCTACAAGGGCAGAGTTTTGGGGAGACGCTGCTTCCTATGTCTGCCTATCTTCAACCAGAATTGCCTGCTCTGCCGTGCTGGTATAACCTTTGATACTCCTTACCTGCCCTGCTGCGCTTGAGATGCCTTGCCTGCCCTGCTGCACTTACACAGCTCAAGAAGCAGCAGGGCGCCATGCCCTTGATGTCGGAGGCCGTATCCGCGGCTCAGCTCAGCCGGCAGCAAATGGAGCGATGTCGTGAGGTGTGTGATCAGATCAGATCATACCAGATCAGCTCCTTTGCATCACCTCATGCTAGGAGGCACATGCCTGCAGTTCAGCTCACTTGGCAGCGGGTGAACCATGCTGTAAGGTACGCACATGAATCAGCTCACCTTCTCCCTGAAGCGGCACTGCATAAGCTACAGCTGGGGCAAAGGCGGCAGCCAGGGCCAGGGCGGCGACTTGGGCTGTTGCTAGGGCTAGTGCAAGGACTAGGGCTAGGGCTGCAACAGCTTGGGCTAGGGTTGACAGCAAAAGCGCGCTATGCTTTGTGTGCAATGTTGGCGATGGCATGGTGCATGTCGTGTTGCAGGGTTAGGCAGCACTTCCACAGCAGACTCCAACAGCGACAGTGTGTGGCAGTGCCTGTGACCGTGCGCGTGGAAGCAATGGCTGCATCGCTGCCACTGGCAGGCAAGGCCACAGCCGCAGCAACAGCAGCTGCCACATGAACGGCCAGCTGGCAGGCTGTGACCCAGACAAGTGCAAATCACCTTGCACATCACCTTTTGCAGCAGTGCCTGCGGTAGCAACAGCAGCTGCCACATGAACGGCCAGCTGGCAGGCTGTGACCCAGACAAGTGCAAATCACCTTTTGCAGCAGTGCCTGCGGCAGCCATCATAGCAAAGCCTTGCAGCAGTGCCTGCGGTAGCCATCATAGCAAAGCCTTGCAGCAGTGCCTGCGTTAGCCATCATAGCAAAGCCTTGCAGCAGTGCCTGCGGCAGCCATCATAGCAAAGCCTGGGGCAGCGCGCATGGCACCTGCCTGGACTGTGGTTTTTGCAGGTCTGACTTGCATTGCAGGGTCGTCTTGCGGCATATGGAATGCTGTCAGCTGTGTTTGTGTGCTTGCGTGTGTGGCTGCCAACTGTGGCTGTGCGCGCGCCTTTTCCTGCAGATCGTCTTGGCACAGTCCTACGAGTACCAAGCGCTGCCCCGCACCCTCTTGCGCAAGTCCCAGAGTGACTCCACCACCAACGCCAGCAATTCGGCCGCGCTGGTACACTCACTGGCCCTGAATGCGTCTGTGACCGGCACTGCAAAGCACGCGTTCCGCCCTGGCTGGCGCAGGACTGGCAGCAAAGTCGAAAAGCCTCAGGTACACGCGCCCAGTCCACCCCCTAGCCTGACCCCGCCCCACAGGGCAGGTGTTGTTGCCCTGGTCCCGCAGCCCTCATGTTGCCACGGCCCTGCAGCCCACACATTTTTGCCCGCAGCCCTCATGTTGCCACGGCCCTGCAGCAAACACAAGGCCTTTATGGGTGCAAGTGTTGGCGACTGCGTTCCCTGGCTGCCTGCTCGCACACCTTTTTGCATGCTCTTCGCCTACCTGCCCGCCTGCTTACTCACCTAAATGCACGCATACGTAAATGCCTGCCTGACCCCCTACCTACTCGCCGACTGGCTCACTTGCCTACCCACGTGCCTGCCAGCTTGTCTGCCCACCTGCCTGCTTGTCCCAGTCTGACGGCTCTAGCTACATCCAGACGCATTGTGTGCAAGCTTCGTCATTTTGTAGCCCAAAAAAGGGTACCTTTAGAGCCCAGAAAGGGTACCCTTAGAGCCCTTCTTTGAACCAGGCGGTTGTCCTCCCTGGTGGGTTGCTGCCTTTCAAACCCTCCAGCTTCCAGCGCTGCCTCATGCATGCCTCACCGTGCAGGTGCTGAGCCTTGCGGCGGGCGACCACGCCGAGCATCTCGCCACGCTGCATAGGCAGAACCGCGAGGCGTACGAGCTGGAGGTGCGGCTGCAGGCGCTGGCGGAGCGCGCGAGGAGCCAGGGCGGGGGTGGCAGCGCGCCTGGAAGCCCCCACAGGGAGGGAGGGGATGCACAGGGGAGGGTCGGCGAGTCAGTAGCAGAGCCAGGCACCGATGCTGTCGCTGCTGCCAGCAAATCGCTGCTTCGGAGCAGCCGCACAATGCGGGCAAGCATGATCGCAGGCGCAGAGGTCGGCACGCCCGGCTTGCTGCCCGGCAGCGGCAGGGGCCGGGGGCGGGGGCGGAGCTCGGAGGAGGGGGGGCTAGGCCAGGAGGCAGACCTGATACCGCAGAGCATGAGGACTGGCTGGATGCAAAACATCCCGTTGACGGAGTCAGTGGTGCAGCTGCGGCAGATGATCAAGTGAGTGTTGCATAGTGGGTGGCACCGTAGTGGGTGGCACTCTAGTGGGTGGCACCGTAGTGGGTGGCAGTGTAGTGGGTGGCACTCTAGAGGGTGGCACCGTAGTGGGTGGCACTCTAGTGGGTGGCACTCTAGTGGGTGGCACCGTAGTGGGTGGCATCGTAGTGGGTGGCACCGTAGTGGGTGGCACTCTAGTGGGTGGCATCATAGTGGGTGGCACCATAGTGTTGCCTAGTGGGTGGCACCGCCGTGAGTGTTGCGCAGTGGGTGGCATCGCCGTGGCTGTGGTTGTGAAAGGGTACAGTATAGGCGGCATCATGAGTGGCAGAGTGAGTGGGCGAGCACTGGGTCAAATGTCAGTGGTGCGTGGTTTTGGCAGGTGGTGATGCAGTGAGAAGAGGAGATTTGTTTGAATGAGGGATGCATCCCACCTCCTTCATTACATGCTGGCAGCTGCCTGTTTGGCATGAACTGTGACTTCCAGCCTTTGCCAGCTCCGTGGCGCCCGTACTTCTTGTTCAACGCGATATCATGGCAGGCACAAGTGCACTTCATGCTAAGCCAGCCTTGAAGCCCGATGCAATGCTGATGGGACGGGAGCACAACACTGGCTTTGTCACGCATGCAGGCAAGCCAAGGACTAGCACAGAGCTGAAGTTGTCAAGCAGCAGCACAACACTGGCTTTATCGCGCATGCAGGCAAGCCGGGGAAAAGCGCAGAGCTGAAGTTGTCAAGCAGCAGCACAACATTGGCTTTGTCGCGCACGCAGGCAAGCCGGGGAAAAGCGCAGAGCCGAAGTTGTCAAGCAGGAGCACCGCAACTTGCAAGGGCGCAGCAACCTGATCAAGGTAACACTGAGTGTATGCACAACATGTTCCAGACGGCAGCGTTGTGTTGCAGCAGTCACCATGGTTTTGGGAGCATGAGCGTTATCATGGAACAATGGCCCACCAGCAAGCACGAGCGTCGTCATTGGGCCACCAGCAAGCACGAGCGCAACAGCGAGCAAGCATTGAAGACGTGCTGCAGATGCATGCACTTCTTTCGCCGCACCCCGCGCACGTGCATGCCAAAACAGCACTGATTCCTGTTGAGGTTGCTGCAGCGCATGCCTGTACCTCCCTGCAGGTGGACCCCCGCATCATACACAAGCTGGACATCAGCAGGCAAGAAGCGAGCGGCACCAGCCACAGGCACACCGAGATGCTGGAGTGCGCTTGCATCGCGGTCATCAAGGTGCGTGACATGGTTTGCAAGGTAGACAGACCCTGGACCGCTTGTGGTGGTCAGAAAGGGTACCAAAGTGGGGACGAAGAGCACCTGGGGCATGCATGGCAGGGGAGCATGCATGGCAGGGGGGCATGCATGGCAGGGGGGCATGCATGGCAGGGGAGCATGGCAGGGGAGACGAAGAGCACCTGGGGCATGCATGGCAGGGGAGGCAACCCCAGGCAGGGCTGTGAAAGCAAGCAGAGGAGGTCGTAGGCCTTGTTGCAACTGCCCACCCCTCACATACCACCACCACCACCACCACCACCACAGCCCAACCCTGTTGTCGCAAACCACCATGATGCAATGTCGCACAGCCATTTCGTCACCATGTTGCTGCACACCACTGATGCGATGTTGGGAACGAGATTTGTGTTTAAAGCTTGGCTAGGCCAGCGTGATCCTAGTCAAACCTCCAGCAACAACGTGTGCAACAGCATAGACTGGCCCACTGAGACAGAGGTGTGGAGTGCTTTTGGTAAGGCCAAACGAGGAGCGCAGTGGTCTGGTGCAACAAAGCCAAGCACGCTGCAGAAGTCGCATCCCCTGCTTGCCAATTGGACTTCTGCTTGTCAGTATCAGGCGTGCCCCAGGTCCCCATGTTAAGGACCGGTTCAGCTGCCATGGCTCACTTTTTGGCGTGTGAAACTACGGTTTGGCTGCAACAGGTGCACCTACTGCCTGGCCAGGCAGTAGCCCCATGTGACGCGCTGGCAACTGTGCTTGATGACGCCGTCGTGGGCTGGTCAGCGTGCACACACAGCGCAGGCCTGCACCTGGTGCGTGCATGCGTGCTTGGTGACGCAGGTCTTGGCCGGTGCGCATGAACTACGCACACGTTGGCACAGTGTGTGAGTGAATATGTATGTGATAGGCAGTGCAGCTGTAGTCCAGCTGTGGGCTGGTTTTTATGTGCATGCACTGTGCGCATGCAGGCACGCAGCGTGTGTATGCGTGATAGGCATGCTTGGTAATGCAGGAGCGGGCTGGTCCTTGTGCGCAGGGCGTTAAAAGGGATGCCTTTTGCCGCTGGTGCGCATGCGCAGAGCAAGGCAGGCTGTGTGGGTGCTGGATGGGAGCGAAAAACTGCGGGCCCGCGGCTGTGTGGGTGCTGAATGGGAGCAAAAGTGCTGCGGGCGAGACTGTGCTCTATGGCATCCCCATCTTAAGAATACTGTTACATCCAAAGCTTTGCCATGGATTGCCACCCTTTTGCTCTTTGCCCCTCCTCCCTTGCCTGTGATGCCAGCCCCACTTTCAATAGCAACCATCCACGGCTGTGCGGCGACCCCTGCAGGTGCGATGGAACAGCTTTGAGTACGCCCTGGTCAAGCGCGTCGATCCTTCAGGGAGCAAGAGAGTGTCTGTGATTGCCACCGCGGACTGCCTGCTGCAGGTGAGGTTGCGTGCAAGCACCACCGGTGGAATCGCCATGCTGCAGGTGGCGCAGCAGGTGAAGCTATGCCCAGGCGCTGACATTGCGCGGCAGACAACGTTGCGTGCAGCGCTGCAGAAGAGAGTGCACGCAAGCACAGCAGGCAAATCGCGCAGCCTGCTTGTGCATCCACCTGCTTGCCTGGCACGGGCAACCAAGTGCTTTGCTCTGATGCTCTGCAGGACTGTGCGGGTGCCTCTCTGGTGCTTTTGCGCTGACGCCATGTAGGACAGCACTGATGCCTTATCGGGGGTGACTCTTGCGGTCATTTGCAAACTTGGCTAGTTCCTTGCTTGAGGCCCCCCCCTCAACAAGGCAGCAATTCTGCCATCCCACATGGCCCCCTCCCCTAATCATGGTTTCAGCACTAGGCATCAGTGCAAGGTATCAGTACAGTCCCACATACCCCCCTCCCCCCTCCCCCTTGGTATAAGTGCAAGACATCCGTCTTATCCCACCAGAGCTTTCCCCCCCCAAAAAAGACATGGCATCAGTACAAGACATTTCTACAAGTCACTTCTACAAGGCATTTCTACAAGGCATTTCCACAAGACATTTCCACAAGGCATGTCTACAAGGCATTTCTACAAGGCATTTCTGCAAAGTCATCCGCGCTGTCCCACGTGCCCCCACTCCCACATGGCATCGGTGAAAGACTTATGCTGGAGTAGCGTCTGTGGGGCCTTAGCCCCGTGTTCCTGCTCCAACACAGGCAGTGGCTTTGACAAACTTGCCTTCTTTGCAGTCTGGTGTACCTCTCTCTACTCTGCAGAGAAGCCCCTACCCCACACATAACACACACACAAAGTTGCAGAGCAAAGGCCCATGTTGCACGAAGCCTTGTACCATTGCCCACTACAATATGCCTGCAGATGAAGGAGCACTTCAATTACACAATCCTGACCAATGCCATCCCCCACTACGCCTTTTGCTGTGGCCTGGCGGTGGGGGGCGCATTTGCACAGTACTGCGGGGGGCGCTTCCTGACAGGTACCGCGCAAGCAGCCATTGTGTGGGTTGCATGTGTGCAGAGTTGCAGGGGGCGCTTCCAGGCTAGCGCCGCGCGAGCAGCCATTGTGGGGGTTGCATGTGTGCAGTGTTGCAGGGGGCGCTTCCTGGCTAGTGCCACGCAGGCTGCCCCCAACTAAAAACACTCATATACGTGTGCTACACTGAGTTGCATGTCCACCTCTCTGAAGGTGCTAATGTAGTCTGCTGATCTCGTGCATGTGCCTTACTCAGCTCATCACGCTCCTCGTCCTCAAGTTGAGTAGAGTAAGGAGCATGTGAGTGTTCCTGCACAGGCGTGACGCTTCACAGCAAGTGTCCAGCCAAGACGCTAATAAAAGGCCAACAATTTGGTTGATGCGCCCACAAATTGGACGGTTTCCAAGGAGCACGAACTCAAACCTCTAGTCCTTGTCCAAAAGCCTGGGTTGGTCAGCAATCCTGAGCATCGCCTGCTGGCATAATTTGGACGCACAGTGAGCAAGCCCCACAAAACGTCGTCCTGCACGCATGTCCATCCATACATACCGAGTGCAGGAATAGCAGGCACGTCGGTTGCAGCAGCAGAGGTGCTGGCAGATGCAGCAGTGGACGCGCAAAAACCGCAGGGATGCATTTACGTCAGTGATGTGGCCATGCAGGTACGGCTGCCACCCCCACTGCTGGGTTCTCCAGCCAGGTGTGCTTTTGGGTGGTTTTTACTGGGGCAGAAGGCTTCAGAGCACGTTAGGCCCCAGAGGCCTCACATTGAAGCGTGCCGCCATGTTGTTCTTTGTATTGCGCCTTTCTGAAGCCCACTGCACAGCACTGAGGCTCGCTCTGCGCACATTTTTTGGAGGCCACTCAGGAGGCCACATATACAGGCACACAGCAATGCTCTCCACTAAATGAGATGCCAATGGTCAGAGCCATCAATGCTCTGCACTTAAATCACAGTACTAGGCATGGCACACAGGCCACCTGTTGCGCCCACAACTTTGCTGCTGCCCCTGTGAATATACTGTTTAAACCCCTGCACACACAAAAGACACACCTCAGCATGCACACGTGCATCAAGTCCATCTGCCATATGTACACGCAAACAACCCCCTCCTTCACACATGCGTGCGTACACGCGTGCACGCAGGCCATCTCCCGCACGCACGTGCTCTGCTTTGGCGCCCCTGCATACGAGCTACAAGCATTCATAGATTTGCCGTGCAACGCGACCTTTGAGGATGTGCTTGGCCCAGGCATCCTGGAGCAGGAGCCGGTGTCGCCAGGTACCCCCGCGCGCTGCTGCGTGCAATCGTGGGCCTGTGTGTGCATGCACGTGTGCGTTTGGATGCATGCATCCGTGTGAAAGCATGTGTAGTTTGTGTGTGTGTAAGAGCGTGTGCTTATAAATGTGCTCTGCAGAAGTGCCAGGGCACCGCCAGGTGTGGCTTTGGGCGCCCTTGCGTGCGTCACACCTGGAGTGCCAAGCACACATACGCACAAAAACGCAGCAGTACACACGCACGCTACACGCGCTCACACAAGGCTCACAATGTAAACCAAGCCTGCAAGCCTGCACTACAGCAAATTTTTGGGGTTTACAAACTATGAGCCCCTAAAAGCGTTTCTTTTTTGGGCAGGCCGTGAGCCCAGCCATTGCCCCTGCACCTGCCTTCTTTATCTGCACCCCAATGCGCGGCTCATGCAGCCCATGACCCCACGACCCCGCACAACCAGCCTGTGCTTGCACGCCTCTGCAAAAAGAAACACATGCTATTTGGTGTTTCTCTCAGACAGGCGAGCTTCCTCAAACCTTGGCCCTAGGATTGCACTTGATGGACGCGAATGCTTGCATGGAAATCGGTGCCTTACCCCCGGCAGGCCCCCATACGTCAGAACCAGGCGCACCCACACATGTCTGAACCAGGCGCACCCATACATCAGAACCAGGCGCACCCACACATGTCAGAACCAGGCGCACCCACATGTCAGAACCAGGCGCACCCACATGTCTGAACCAGGCGCACCCACACATGTCAGAACCAGGCGCACCCACACATGTCTGAACCAGGCGCACCCACACATGTCAGAACCAGGTGCACCCATATGTCAGAAGCAGGCGCACCAGTATGTTTGAACCAGGCGCACCCGCACATATCAGAACCCGACCGCGCCAAAAACTGCACAACAGCACCAAACACCGTGCAACCGTGCACAGGCCACACAACCACACCACAGACCATGCAACTACATCCAGGCCGCACAACCGCACCGGTGACCACGCAACTACACCCAGGCCAGAAGCCACACAACAAGCACGTGACCACACCCCCGAATCCCTGCAACCGCTCCCCCAAAAAACCTTTGCAACCGCACAAAGCCTGGCACACGCGCCCCACGCCCGCCCCCGCGTCTGCCCACCCCGCCCTGCGCCTCTGTTGCAGGCGCCGCCCTCCGCCCACCCGGCCTCCAGACTACCCATCCACATGAAGACAAGATGGGGACACACACACGCTTTTGCCTGCAGCCCATGCACGGTACTGCAGCGGGCCTCAGCTCCTTGCCACCCCGCAGTGCTGCTGCCGTTGCAGGGGCGGTGGAGCAGCCTCCATGGGCCCTGCCCCCCCCGCAGACGCAGACGCAGCACCAGCACCAGCAGCACCAAATGAACCAGCAGCAACAGAGGCTGCAGCAGCAGCAGCAGCAGCAGCAGCAGCAGCCGGCATGCAAGCCAGCAGAGACTGCTGCCCCTGCGGACGTGCATGGGCCGGACCGCCGCCACCCCGGGCGCTGGTCTGCGCCCAGTAGCCTGCGGTGCGTGGGGTGCGCAGTGGAGGGGAGGGGGCCCGCCCACTGCACGCGGTCCACGCCCCTGACATGCGCTGCTGTGTGCGCTTTGTGCGTGCGTGCTGCGTTTGTGAGTGCGTGACGCACGTGCGCGCGCGTATCTGTGAGCAAGTGTTCATTTATATGTGCATGTGAACGGGTGTGCTTGCTCGTGCTTGAGACCCCTCACGAGGGTGTGCTGACCATGCCTACGCCACGCCTCCAATCCCTAAGCTGCTTGCGCGTTTGTCTCGAGGTCCCTGACGCCCTTGTGCACGGCAAACAAGGGGCTATAGTGTGCGCTATGAGCACAGGCTTTGGAATCCCCCCCTCCATAGCACTAGGTCTGCGTTGCTGCGCACAGTGGTTCCCCTTGATTGCCGCTCAGTGTCTGCAAATTTCTGTCAAACACTGTGTCCTTTTTCTTTGGTGCACCACATGCTCACTTTTTAGGTGCACTGTGTGTTCCCATTTGGGGTGCGCTGCATGCTCCGTGCGCTTGTGTTGTGCACTTTGCGCCAGCACGGAGAGGCAAACAGTGCGGTGTGGTGTGCACTTTGCGCCAGCACGGAGAGGCAAACAGTGCGGTGTGGTGTGCACTTTGCGCCAGCACAGAGAGGCAAACAGTGCGGTGTGGTGTGCACTTTGCGCCAGCACAGAGATGCAAACAGTGCGCTTGTGATGTGCACTTTGCGCCAGCACAGAGAGGCAAACAGTACGCTTGTGATGTGCACTTTGCGCCAGCACGGAGAGGCAAACAGTGCGGTGTGGTGTGCACTTTGCGCCAGCACAGAGAGGCAAACAGTGCGCTTGTGATGTGCACTTTGCGCCAGCACAGAGAGGCAAACAGTGCGCTTGTGATGTGCACTTTGCGCCAGCACGGAGAGGCAAACAGTGCCGTTTGGTGGGCACCGTTCGCTCTGCTTGGCTGTAAAGTTGCGCTTGCAGCGCATGCCCTCCACTGCGCTCGCACGCTTGCCCTGCGTGCTCCTACGTCACCTGCAAGTGTGCACTGGGGCTCACGCACCACCCTCTGCAATGCTGACGCAGGGTGCTGGACGCCTGCTCTGAGGCGGGCTGCGTCGCTGAGCAGCAGACGGGGCCATGGGATGAATTATGGCCGTGTGCAGCGCGCGAGGGGCTGCCCTCTCCTACAGCAGCAGCAACAGGCGCGCAGGTTGGTGCTCTGAGGCAATCATGCAGGCTCTTTCACACACAAACACACTATATGTGTGTATCCCTCTCTCCCTCCTCCAACCTCCCTCCCCTCTTCCTTTTTCTCCTTGCAACATCCCCTCGTTGATTTGCTGCATCGCTCTTTTGAACAGTAGACAGCCTGTGCACGCTCGTGTCTGCAACCATACGTGTGCATGTGCCTTACCTGTGTGCGCCTTGTACGCGCCTTAGGTGTGGCCATTTTTGTGCGTGGTTGTGCCTTACGTGTGCATGTTGATGCGCAGGCAAGCCCAGGATCCTCATGCCCCCCCTCTCCCAGCGCACGCAGCAGGTCACGACGGTGAGTGTGCTCTCTACACACCAGCCTTGACAGGGAGAACACACCAGCCTTGACAGGGAGAACACACCAGCCTTGACAGGGAGAACACTGGGGAACGGATGGTTGTAATCCATAGGCGCAAGCTTAGAGGAAGGTTCAATGTGGGCAATTTATTGTGCCAAACAGCTTAGCTGCAGCTGATGTGCTGCCTGTGCCAGCCTTGAGCCGCAAGATGTTGCTAAAAGGCCGGGCGCGTTAGAGTGGTGTGCGTGTGCTGGCTGTTTCGCGGAGTGCACATCACAAGTTCCGTCCTGCCCCACAACCTGCCACTGCTCATGGTGCCCCCTGCCGTGCACCGCATGCAGCTCCTATGCAACGGTGTGCCCATGTCCTTGCACATGCGCACACATACAACGTGCACACACACACATATGCACGCTTACGCGCACACACACCCTTGCACACTCGTGCGCACACGCACGCACACGCATGCATGCACCACCATTGCAGGGGCCCTGCATCGCTTACCACCTTGGAACCGGAGCGCCAGCACTCGCGCGTTGCGGCGATGCGCACGCACGCGGAGCTTGCCTCCCCCATGGGTGTGCGGCAGCGCCTGAGGCAAGAGCTGCACACAGCCCGGCTGCAAGCGCACATGCATGGTGGGTGTGCATGACGCTGCATGCGTGTGCATGGCGTGCGCATGTTTGGGTTGTGCGCGCAGGGGCACAGGCACGCTTGCATACCCGGCGCTTAGCGCTCATGCACGTGTTTTCCTGCAATGACAACAGTGCACTTGTGTCTGACTGTGTGTGGGAATACGCAGGCGCTGGCGCATGTGGCAGCGACCCCTTGGCTTTGTGCTGCACCTGATTGCCATACATCGTGGGTCATACGGCTCACATACCGGAGCTGTGGCTGGGCGGCGGGTTTGCTGAGTGGCTTGGTTGGATATATGCAGGAATCATCCTGAGCATGGAGCGCTTGCAGCGCGCGCTGCATTTGTTGATTGTAACACTACGGCTGTGCGGCATTCCGGTCCATGCAAGCGCAGGCGTGGTGTGGGGGGGTGCAGGAGGGGGTCTGTTGAAGAGCTGGGGCCGCGACGGCCGCGCACGCGTCGCCAGGCCCCTTGCCCCCGCATCCAAACAGCCTTGTCCCCTGCACCATTCGCGGCAACCCCAGCCGCCACAGCTGCCACCCCACCAGCAGACTCCGCATCAGCAGACTCCGCACCTGCAGATACCACAGCACACCCAGCAGCAGCAGCAGCAGCAGCAGCAGTCTCAAGGCCGGCCACGCACCTCCTCCCCCCACAGCCCGCGTTTCCTCCAGCCAGAAGTGTTTGGCTTCTTTGCCCCCGGCCGCAGCCCCCTGGCCAGCCTGAGCGCACGTCAGCGCGCGTCGGAGGTGCTGTTCTCAGGCGCGGCGCTGGCTTCCAGCGCCCAGCAGCTCATCAGGTTGGCTTGCGCATGCTCACCTGTTTGCGCGTGCCCATGGTTGTGTTTCTTGATGTGTGTGCATGTCTGCACCTGTGTACTCCTGTGTGTGGGCGCACACACATGTGTGTTTGTGGTCGGATGCCTGTGCCTGTATGTGTGTGTGTGCTTGTGGTTGTATGTCTGTGCCTCTGTGCGAGTATGTGTCTGTGTGCCTGTGGTTGTGGTTGTATGTCTCTGCCTCTGTGTGTGTGTCCGTGTGTGTGTGTGTGTGTGTGTGTGTGTGTGTGTGCATGTGTGTGTCAAGCCTGCCAGTGTCTGCATACGCCCAGCAGGTGCGTGTCCTGTGCAGTGGCGCCATCAAACGCTGCCCACTTTTCCACAGTGCACGGTGCACCATGCTCCCCACCCTACACCAGGCCCGCCAGCCCCCCACGCACCACAACAATACGCGCCCCCGCGTCCACCCCTCCTAGAGTCAGCCCGCACGGCGGCAGCAGCAGCCCACCCATGAATGCATTGGGCAGCACCACCCACGTGCAAGATGCCCTGGGCGCAGCGCTGGGACAAACCATCAACCAGCTGCGCGCGTCTCAGGAGCGGCGGCTGCCTGAGAGGCCCGACTCTGCAGTGCAGGTGTGCCTGTAGTGGGGAGGAGAGGGGTGGCAAGCAAGAAAAGGGAGTGCAGGCAAACACCCAGGCACCCTGCCATACCGCGTGCTAGGGCGTGCTTGCAGATTTGTTTGCGCCCCGCACCTGCCACCCGCCCCGCCCACGCCGATGCTGCGCCTCCCTTTTTTTGTCCTCATTTGTTATTTGGGGGGGAGTGGGGACACATGCGCTGCACAGCCTCAGACCCTCTTGCTGCCCTACCCATCTGTGCCTGCTTGCTCACGCACCACTGGCCCACTGCACCGCGCAGCCAGCTTGCCATGCATCATCCCTTATCCCTGAGTGCCTGCACACCGCACATCCCATGCACATGCCATGCATCCCTTATCCCTGAGTGCCTGCACACTGCACATCCCATCCCTGAGTGCCTGCCCACCGCACCTCTAGCCCACCACATCGTGCGGCCTGCTTGCCATGCGTCATCCCTCATCCCTGAGTGCCTGCTTGCCATATGCATCATCCCTGCATGCCTGCACACCGCACCTCCCATCCCTGAGTGCCTGCCCACCGCACCTCTGGCCCACCGCATTGTGCGGCCTGCTTGCCAAGCCATCCTTGCATGCCTGCACACCGCACCTCTAGCCCACCACATCGTGCGGCCTGCTTGCCATATGCATCATCCCTGAGTGCCTGCACACCGCACCTCCCATCTCGGCCCCATCTGGGCGGACCCCGTGCTTAATAGACAGCCCATCCTCCCATGTCCCACCCTCCACCCACGCGATACCTCAAACCCCGCTTTACGCCACCCTCCATGCCCGCCACCCTCCATGCCCGCCACCCTCCATGCCCAACTCCATCAGGATTTGAAGTTTGACGCCTCTTCTAGCTTAGTCTGTCTCTTCCAACTTGACCCACACCTTCAACGCAACACCCACCCACCTACAGAGGCCCACACACTCTGCTTGCCTACCTCCCTGCCAATCTGCACCCCTTGCTCCATGCACGCCCTGCACACACGCACACTGCACAAACGGTTTCCCTGCACACACAAACACACGCGTACACACACACACATACACACACACGCACGCACACATACACGCTTGGCATGCACACGCTCGCCCGCGTCACAGGTGCTGCACAGACCTCTGTCAGCCAGCCAGCGGGCTGGGGTGGCAGCCGTTGCCGCGCGCGGGCGGCCTTCGTCTGCGGGCAGCGCCATCCCCGACACTGGGCCCTTGGTCTTGGCATCGCCCTCCCTCAAGCTGCATCACAGCTCGCCACACCCAAGGTCAGTTTGCTGCAGCTGAGGCCACCCTCCAGGTCAAGTTGCAGTCCAGGTCAGGGTTTTGTTTTGCTCCAAGACCGATCCTGGCGTCGCACACCCTCTAGCTGGTCCACAGCTCGCTGCAGTCCAGGTCAGGGTTTTGTTTTGCTCCAAGACCGATCCTGGCGTCGCACACCCTCTAGCTGGTCCACAGCTCGCTGCAGTCCAGGTCGGGATTGAGGAATGAGGCTGCAGTCCAGGTCGGGATTGCGCAGTCGCTGCAGTCCAGGTCGCTGCAGTCGCAGCGCAGTCGCTGCAGTCCAGGTCGGGATTGAGGAATGAGGCTGAGGGTCGGGGTGTATTCGCTTGTTTTTGCATTCAAGGCTGCCCAGCTTGCATCGTCCAAAAGTTGTCCAACCCCGCAGGAAGGCCAGGTGATGTGTGGTGCCTTGCGCTCCGCGTCATCTCATGCTCCCAGGGTTACACTGTGGAAGTGAGAAAGTGTGGATGAGGACCAATGGTGTGAGGACACATGGTGTGAGGACCAAGTGTGAGGACCAAGTGTGTGAGGACCAATAGTGTGAGGACACATGGTGTGAGGACCAATAGTGTGAGGACCAATAGTGTGAGGACCAATAGTGTGAGGACACATGGTGTGAGGACACATGGTGTGTGCTGAATCCCCACTTTGATCCCCATGCCACCTCCTCGCTCCGCACCCTCTCACCACCTTGCATGCACTTTCTTCTGGCCACTCGCCCTTCCTTGTCCCCGCGCCTGCTCACCACTCTTCATCTCTCGCCCATCCCCTCATGCCCCCTCATCAGCTCACGCGCCTCCTTGCTGCCCACCATGCGCTCACATGCGTGTGTGTGTGCAGCTCCTCCAGGCCAAGCCCGCAAGGGGAGCTGGCGGGCCACCAGGCAGACCCATCCCGCAGCACCAGGCTGGTGGCTTCCAACCATGGCTTCATTCCCATCAACCTGCTGCCGGTGCGTGCCCCCCTTAATTCCCGTCCCACTTCCTCCGCTGCACAACGCTGGGCATGCTGCGTGTCAGAGACTTGCTGGGCACATGTGGATGAGTGACCAACACAAATCTATGCTCCTCAATCGGCACACCTCATTCATGCTCCTCTTTTGGCACACCTTGCCGCCCCTGCCGTGCCCCCTGCACTGCACGTTCCGTGTCCGCTGCACTGCTCATTAAGCCTCCACTGCAAGCATTGTACCCAGAACGTCTTGTGTTTATGAGAGCTGGTAGAGGATTGAAAATTTGCGCTGCTCGCTGTGCGCGGGCCGCGGTCATCCCCTGCCCACAAAGCGCACAGCACCCCAGCCTGTCTGTGACTCCTCCCTTTCTCCTTTCGCACATGTCGCACAAAGGTCTTGTATGGTGCCATGCTAACCTTGCGGATGGCGCGCGCCACGTTGAGCCTCACAGCGCGTACCCTTCCCACCCGTCAGCGCGCGCAACGGCACCAGCTCCTTCATGGCGCGCAAACTGTGCCCACCTCCCCTCTTGCAGGGCGCGCAGTCCAGCCTTGCAGAGGGCCTGCCTGTGTCCCTGGGCCAAGCACCCGCCCGGTGGCGCATGCAGCCCCACAGCCCACCGCCCAGCGCGACGGCACCACTGCAGCGTAGCGAGCAAGCCAGCCATGCAGCTGGGGGCGCAGTAGGTGTTGGTGACGAAAGGGGACCGACTAGCGCGGGTGCGCCAGGCACATCAAGGGACTCACAAGGAGCGCAGGAGAGGAAGGCCCTGAACACGCCTTCATCACCGCCCTCCAGCCCTGGCTGCAGGACGGCCATGAGCAGCAGCAGGGGCAGCACTGCACGCACGGTGCAGCGAGGGTCGCGCACGCCTGCGTCGACATGGAGCAGGCATGTGGATCCCTACACGGGCTTGAGCCTGGGTGCCATTCACGAGCAGGTGGGAGGGGGGGGGTGTCCTCGGCAGGCATATGTAAAGCAAGGGGTAGAGATGACAAACAGTGGAGCCAAGACTTCTCATGTGGGGCCCTGTTTTGCAGGGAGTAATCACAGGGCACGAACATTTCCAGGGGCATGCCGAGCGGGCGGCGGGATAGCTGCAGTTGCAAGCCACGTGGGAACAAAAAACACAGAACTGCAATAGATGTGGTTGGGTGCCCCTGAGAAGCCTGGATAGCATGTGTAGATGGATTAAGGTCCAAAATAATAATAATCCGGGATACCTGGTTCTTGCTTTGACCTGTGCGCACAGCTTTGGGTGCTATCAGAATGCTGCTGGCAAAATCCGAGCTGTGTGCCACAGCCTCCCCCCCCAACTAAATGGCCTCTGCTGCTTTGTGAGTGCCTGGTGCTGCACGCAGCAATGCACAGGAGGCCTGCCACTTGTGCCTGGTGCTGCACGCAGCAATGCACAGGAGGCCTGCCACTTGTGCCTGGCGCTGCATGCATGCACGAGCTTAAAAGAAGGCCAGCTGCTGCTGCCGCTGCCACTACCACTGCCGCCGCCACATATGCTGCTGCTGCTGCTGCTGCTGCTGCTGCTCTGTGTGTGTGTATTTTGCGCGCTCCGAGCTGGCAGCAGCCTGGTGCGGTATGACCAGCCTGCTGGTGCGCACCTGGATCTGCGCGCAGGCAGTGGCTACATGGAAAGACCTGGGCTCAGTCAGCTCTGCGCAGGAGTACGTAGCGCGGCTGCCACGCGGCCAAGTCAACGTGTCCTTCTCCACATCTGGTCTGAGCACCCTGCCAGACTTGTCCAGGTTTGTGGTTAAGGCTGGCTGCTGAGGGTTGCAGGGCTGGCTGCTGTGGGGGGCAGGCAGAATTCTGCCTAATGCACGCATGCACGTATGACAGAGTGCTGCAGCTGACTTAAAAGGCGGGCTGGAGAGGTGGGTATGCATGCATGCTCGACATAGAGAGCAGGGCACGCACACGCTTCAGCAAGTAAACTGGACCTCTGACCTGGAAAGACGCCGCATAAAGGGAGAGTGGTCATCGCACGCAGCATGAACACATACAAAAAAATGGACACAGCCACGAGCTGCAGCCCCCAAGCCAGCAGGGGCACTCCTGCATGCTTAGGCCACGTGCTGCATGGAGCTGACTGTCTTGTCTATACCACCTACATCCACCATGGCCAGCTCTGCAGCACCCAAGGCCGCCTTTGCCTGCACTCGGTGCAACTGGTGCATCACTGGCACAACTATAGCACTGCCAGGCAGGCTGCATGCAGCACAGGCTTAACACAATGTCAATTTCATCTCCGCCAAGGGCACCAACCAGGGGCATGTTGGATGCGGCTTTCCAATTCATGTGCGCAGTCCATGGTGCACAAGAGCAAGCAGCCCCAGAGGGAGCTCCCACACCAGTGTGCCACCTCACTCTATACGCAGGCTGATTTGCCTGGAGTCGCTGGCCGCCAGCTTCAACAGCTTCAACCTCTGCCCGGACCCCCAGGCCATCCTGGGCACACGCCCCCTCACGCACCTGGGCGTGCTGTGCATGAGCCACTGGTGAGCACACAGCTCATAGTTCACAAGACATAAAGATCAGGGTCGACCGCCAGGCAGGTCGTAGGGCTCTGTTGTGTTAAGCCTGGGCGTGCTGTGCATGAGCCACTGGTGAGCACACAATTTGTGGTTCATAAGGGTGTGATACCAGGGTTGTTCAGGTGCCACTTTGTTGGGCCGATTGTGTGCTGAGCCTCTGTGTGCTGCGCATGAGCCACTGGTGAGCACACAGCTCATTGTTCACGAGACTAAAAGATCAGGGTCGACCGCCAGGCAGGTCGTTGGGCTAGGTTGTGTTTAGCCTGGGCGTGCTGTGCATGAGCCACTGAGAAGAGGGCCTTGCGATGATGCCACAAGTCTCGCATGCACCACACGTGTGCGCGGGTCCTTGGCTGAAGAGATGCTTCCCATAGCGCGTGGCTGCGCTTTTTATTGAGCAACCGTTTTTCTCGTCAAGTGCAAGACAAGCGCGTGCTGCCACTGGTAAAGTTACATGGCCTCCGAACTTTGATTTTGCTGATGCGTATGCTTGGCCAACTTGTCCATAAGGCCAGCGAGGTAGGCACTCACGTGAGGAAGTTGCCTAGCACAGGCTCGTCCAGCTGGGTTGTATGCTTACAGTATGGGGTTGATGGAGGTGGCACTTCTGACCCAAGAAGTAGATGGAGGGGCAACCATGTGTCTGGTCTCCTCCTGTTTGTGGTTCTGTCCTCCCAAACAGCCCCACCTGTCCATTTGTTGTTCTGTCCTCCAGTTTGTGGTTCTATCCTCCCAAACAGCCTCACCAGTCCGCTGAGCATCAGTCTTGGCATCAGGATGCTACTGCTTGTCATGCTCGCACTTGCACAGACACGCACACACATATACATTCAAACAATTGCACTCACCTGTCCTTTTCCCCTTCATTGCCTCTCCGTTCCCATGCTCCCCAGTGGCCTCACCGAGCTGCCCGCTAGCATCGGCCTGCTGCTGCCGGCGCTTAAGGAGCTCAACGTGGCATGCAACAGCATCACAGACCTCCCGCCCAGCCTGTACCGCTGCCTCAACCTCAAGGCCATCAGCCTGGTAGGTCTCAACTGTGTGTTGCGCCTGCGCACACAGCCCCTGCCTGGCACGCATTGCTGCCTCCCGAGCTGGCAGCCACCAGCCTGTGGTGGGACTCAGCTGTGTGCTGCGCCTGCGCACACAGCCCCCGGCCATGCGTACCGGCCTGCAGGAGGGCCGCACGCTCCAGGGCTAGGGCTGCCTGCCTTGAGGCCATGCCCTAACTGCCAAGCCGTGCGTGCATGCCGGCCCGCAGGAGGGCAACCAGCTGGCCCGCTTGCCTGAGGGCCTCGCCCAGCTGTCGTGCCTGGAGGCCCTGCACCTCAGCAAGAACAGGCTGCGCGCCCTGCCTGACTGCTTGCCCGCGCTGCCGCGCTTGGTGGTGCTGGATGCCAGCGGCAACCGCCTCTCGGTGAGGCCTTGTGCATGTGCA
>LKMJ01000568.1_pt1 | contig 28868 bp, 33 predicted proteins | sample 643391 | NCBI WGS metagenome assembly LKMJ01 (sample SAMN04112250, study PRJNA286221) | soda lake metagenome | biome: soda lake; feature: Kulunda Steppe; material: water; isolation source: sample PL-Br10 brine of Picturesque Lake | place: Russia: Kulunda steppe | collected 2010-07 | reverse complement strand
GCGTCTCGGTAGGTGTCGGCTCTTCCGCTGGCGTTTCGGTCGCTGTCGCAGTTGGCGTGTCCGTCGCAGTCCCCTCGCTGGCCGAGTCGTCGCGACTCAGACAGCCCGCGACGGCGACGGTCGCAATGCCCGAAAGGACGGCGCGACGAGACGAGTTGCCCATGCAATGAGTATCTGACGCTCCGACGATAATCATTGTTGTGTCGGAGCGGAGTGGAAGGGCTCGGAGAACCTGGAGTGGTCGCGTTCAGTTCGCTCTGGGCAGCGTCAGACGGAACACTGCGCCGGTCGGCTCGTTGTCGGTCACCCAGACGTCGCCACCGTACTCGGTGACGAGGTAGTTCACGAGATACAGTCCGATACCGGTCCCGTCGCTCTTGACTGACTGGGTGCCTTTCCCAAAGATAGCCGTTTTCCGGTCGTCAGGAACGCCCGGTCCGTTGTCGGCAACCTCCACGAGCACGTCGTCGTCGCGCACTTCACAGTCGATTTCGACCACCGGCGTCTCGCTATCGTTGTGGGTGACGGCGTTGGCGAGGAGGTTTCGAAAGACGGAGCTGAGCATCTCGTTTGCCTGTACCTGCACGAACGGGACAGACTCCGGAAGCTCGAACTCCGCGTGGCGGTGTGCCTCCTGCTGTCGTTCGACCTCCGAGACGAGGGTGGTTTCGAGGGAGACGGGCTCGCGTTCTATCTCTCCTTCGCCGGTCAGCGTCTCCACGACAATGCCGGTCTCTCGCGTGATGTCCGTGATGCTCTTTGCTTTCTGTGTGATGCTCTCCAGTGCGTCTCGCTGGTCGGGGTCGGCTGTGGATTCGAGCGTCTCCGCCCAGGTCGAGATGACCTGTACGTCGTTGCGGATGTCGTGACGGACGACGCGGTTCAGCGCCTCCAGCGCTTCGTTGCGCTCTTGCAGGCGCTTCTCGTAGTTCTTCCGTTCGGTGATGTCGATGACGCCCCCCCGATACCTGTGTTGACCGTCGGCGTCGATAACCGACCTGACGCTGTCGGAGACCCAGCGAACGTCGCCGCCCTTCCGGCGGATGCGGTACTCGAAGTTCTCCAGCTCTTGGTGCTCGCGCAGTGACGACCGGTACTCCACAAAGCGCTCGCTGTCGACGAACACGTCTTCGATGCTCACCGTCTCCACGATGGTTGCTGGCTCTTCGTACCCGAGAACGTCGGCCATCGACTGGTTGACCATCAGGTACTGCTCGGCGTCGGGTGTGGTTTTGTAAATTCCCTCGGCGGCCTCCTCGAACAACGACCTGTAGCGCTGTTCGGCCTCCTGTAGCTCCAGGGTCAGCGCGACCATCCCCTCGTTCGTCTCTTCGAGCTCCTGTTGCAGTCCCGCGATGGTGTTTGCCTGGCTTTCGATGTGGTCCCTGGCTCGTTCGAGCAACTCCGCTAGCTCGCCATCTTGCTCTCTCGCCGCCGTCGCGAGCTGGTCCTGTACGTCGTCAGCGTCTCCGGACTCGCGCCGGTCTGCCAGGTGGTCGTCCCCCATCAAGTGTGACTGTTGAGGTTGAAGTTCCCTATATGCTACGAAAGCGCTGCAGATCGGAACACCGCTCAGGCGGTCGGCGAAACCACGAGAACCGTCGCGTCATCGTTGTCCTTTCCGAACCGTTTGAGGAGGCCGCGGGCCTGTTGGGTCGCCGAGCGGTCGTGGAGCTCCTCGCAGTCTTCCCAGCTCCAGTGAGACGAGACACCATCCGAGTGTAGTACCAGCCGATAGGACGGTTTCCAGTCGAGTGTCTCGACGTAGGGCTCCGGTGCGTTTCCACCCACGACACCGCGGCGCACGGCGAGACTCGCTCGCTCGGCGCCGCCGAGGTGCGTGTAGATGTTCCCGATGCCCGCGAACTCGACGGAGCTGTCGGTCCAGTCGAACTGTGCAAGCGCCATGACGACGCCGCGAGTGCCGCGACAGGCGCGACCGGTACCCTCGAATATCGCGGGGAGTGGCTGGTCGAAGTGTCCCTCGACGTATGAACGCGCTGCGTTGGCGGCCTTGTGTGCGGGGAGCCCGTGCCCCAGACCGTCGATGACGCCCACGAGCGCCTTGTCGTTCCATCGGTTGATGACGAAACTATCGCCGTTTGGTTCCGACGGGTTCACTGGCCGCGAGGCGGCCCCGACATCGACTGGGCTCTCGGCCGACTGCTCGTACACCGGGGTCACCCACCGGTCTGCGACAATCTGTGTCCCGTAGTTCGGCTCTCCAGGGACCGACACCGTCACCCGGTCCATCATCCGGTTCACTGCGCCGAGACCGCCGCCGAGACTCCCTGCGGTCGACTCACCGTCGGCGAATGCCGCCTCGATATCGTCGATACCGGGACCGGCGTCGAGTGATTCGAGGCGGATGCCGTCCCGGTCGCCGTCGGTGATTGCAGCGACGATGAGCTCCCCTCGTTCTGCGTGTTTGTAGACGTTCTCTGCGAGCTCGCTCGCGACGATGCCGACCTCTTCGGTCGCCTGCTCGTCGAACCCGACCTCTGTGGCAACCGTCGTTGCGGTCTGTCTGACCAGCACCGAGTCACCAGCAGTCGCAAGCTCGTGACGGTGCTGATTGATGTACGCTGTTCCGTCTCGTTCGTCTGGCCGTCTCTGACTGCCGCTCACGTCACCCACTTCCGTATCGTGATTGTCGTCCCGCTATCGTCGGTTTCGATGTCGAACTCGTCGACGAGCTTGCGAGTTCCGGTCAGTCCACGGCCCATCCCGTCGGAAGTCGAGTGATTCCCCTGTAGCGCGGCCTCGACGTTGTCGATGCCGGGTCCGTCGTCGTCGAACACGACTTCGAGGCCGGCTCGCCGTGACTCACGCAGGGTCACCCAGCGCATCTCGCCCTCGTCGGCGTACAGGTGGATGTTTCGAGCTAACTCGGAGACTGCGGTCACGATACGCGTCACGTCGGTGAGGCGGAACTCCATCTCTTCGGCGACCGACCTGATAGCCTGTCGCGCCCGCAGAATATCGTCTTCGCTCCGTATGTAGACTGCGCCGGAGTCGCTCCCGTCCGCTGTGATACTGTCGCGCTCCTCATTCCTGCCAGCAGCGTCACGTCGCCGCTCACTCATCAGCGCCTCCGTGGTCAACCTCCAGCACCGAGAGCGCGTGGTCGACGTCGCGTGCCGTTTCGATGTCGTCGAACCCGTAGCCGAGCTCGGCGGCGGTGATTGCGACGCTGGGGCGCATCCCGACGACGACGACGTCGCTGCCCATCAACGCGACCATGCTCGCCGTCTCGGAGATGACGCGGGCGAAAAACGAGTCCAGCGTCGTCACGCGGGAGATATCGAGCACGACGCCGGTCGGCTGTCTGTCGTCGACCTGCTGGAGCAGCTCCTCCTGGAGCCTGTCGACCGCCTGGTCCGTAGGGGTTCCCGGAAACGAGGTGATGAGCACACCGCGAACCTCGTTGATTGCGGTCGGGCGACCCTCCGTCATTCGAGCTGAACCTCCTGCCAGGAGAGAGCGAGCCGGAGCCCCTCCATCAGCGAGGACTGTGTTTCGATGTTCTGGAGCTCGATGCCGAGCTGAACGAGCGTCTGTGCGATGTCGGGGCTGATTCCCGTGATGACGACGCGTGCGCCGAGCAGGTTGACGGCGTTGATAGTGTCGATGAGGTGCTGTGCGGTCGCCGTGTCGATTGCGTCGACGCCGGTGATATCGATAAGTGCGACCGCAGCTTCGACCTCCACTATCTCCTGAAGGAGGTCCTCTGTCAGCATCTCTGCCTGTTGGGTGTCCAGCGATCCGACGACCGTCGTCAGCACGACGCCGTCCCAGACCTCGACGACCGGCATCGACTTCGTTCGAATCTCGGCCGCCAGCTCCTGAAGCCGGCGGTCCTTTTCGAGCCGTTCCGAGATATCGCGGCCGACCCCGGCGACTCCGGCTATCTCTCCGTCCTGTTCGAGCGGCGAAAAGGAGAACTCGTAGGGGACGTTCGCTCCGCCTTTCGTCTCGATTCGAAGCTGTATCGTGTTGCGTTGCCGCGTCTCTACGGTGTCCGTCAGCGTCTCGTCGAGGCTCTCCCAGTCTTCCTGGGTGACAAGCTCTGCCGGGCTCAGTGAGGCAATCTCGTCGTCACCGTATCCGGTCACGTCCACCAGTCGACTGTTCCACTCCCGGTATTCACGGTCGGGAGTCAACACATAGAAAATGTCGTCTAGCTCGTCGATAGCATCCGAAATAAGCTCATCGTCCATGCCACCTCGTTGTAATAGACGACGGATAAATGAGTGGGACTGATTTTTAGAAGTGGTAATTGGACGGGCCAGCCAGTTCAGACGCGGTCCAGACCGGCGTCCTCGCGGAGGACGTTGATGTACTTGCGGAAGCCACGTTCGAGGTCGTACTCGGGGTCGTAACCGAAATCTTCCTGGGCCGCGGTCATGTCGAGGTTCTGTGTCCACGGGAGTTCGCCCTCGTCGGAGACCTCGATGTCGGCGTCGGGCATAATTCTCTCGACAGTTTCTGCCGCCTCCCGCACCGTCGCCAGCACGCCGCGGACGTTGTAGATGCGCTGGGTGAGCGCTGACTCGTCGGTGAACGCGGCCTTGCGGAACGACTGGGCGATATCTTCGACGTGCTGCCAGTCGATGGCCTGGTCGCCGTACTCGACGCTGTAGGGCTCGCCCAGCGCTGGCTTTTCGATGATGTTGGCGAGAAAGGCCGAGCCGCCGGTCTCGCGGTAGGGGCCGTAGGCGACGGTGGGGCGTAGTCCTACGTGATCGAGGTCGTAGTCCTCGTGGTAGATGCGGGCCTGGTGTTCGTTGTACTCCTTGGTCGCACCGTAGAGCGTGTCGGGGTAGACGAGCTCGTCCTCGTCAATCCACTCGCCGTCGTAGTTGTGTGGGGGCGCGTAGACAGCGGCAGAGGAGGCCCAGGCGACGCGTTCGACCTGGTCATCGAGCGTGCGCGCGGCCTCGAAGACGTTGTTCGTCCCCATGACGTTGATGTCGGCTGCCATCCGTGGGTTCTCGCGAGCGGTCGTCGTCAGCAGTGCCGCGAGGTGAACGATGTGGGTCGAGCCGGTCTCTTTCACTGCGCGAATCACGTCGGTCGGGTCCGAGATGTCGCCGCGGCGGACCTCGGTGTCCTCGGCGACGCCGAGCTCTTCGAGAATCTCGGTGTCGGTCGAGATGTCGTAGGCGACGGCGTCGTGACCCTCCTCGATGAGGTCTGCGACGACGTACGAGCCGATGAAGCCGGTACCACCAGTGACGAGCACAGTACTGTCGCTCATAGGTAACCCTCCATTCGCCACTGTGGTTAGTGCATCGATATCTGTTCCCGGACAGAGATGTTTTTGAAACTGGGGCCCAACGGTTGAGATATGAACATCGAACTCTCCGACATCGAACACCGAATCGAACACGAAATTCCGGAGGCGGAGGCGACAGTCACACAGCCACGCGGTCCCGAGGACGACGACCACCTCGCGGCGACTGTCGTCTCCCCCGCGTTCGAAGGCGAGTCCCTCGTCGACCAGCACAAGCTTGTCTATGATACCCTCGACGAGTACATGACGACCGAGATACACGCGCTCGAACTGAAGACGTATACGCCCGAGCAGTACGAGAGCTAACCCAGGAAGGAGCCGCCATGTCCCCTGTGTTCCCGCCCCTGTACAGCGCCGCGTAGCCGCAGTTCGCACAGACGGTGACCGGAAACCGCCAATTCTGGATGTCGAAGGGCTTCGAGAGTCCGGACCGGCCGTCGCTATCGGTGGATTTAATAGCTGGTGTAAAGGAAGCTTTACTGTAAAACGAGCTTTACAAGTGGGTCGACAGCGGCTGCGTATCGTCCCCGACATTACCGAGAAGAGACACATGATGGAACACGCAATCAGTGCAGACGGACTGACGAAACGCTACGGTCAAGAGAGTGCAGTGTCCTCGCTCGACCTCGCCATCCCGGCGGGGACAGTGTACGCGTTTCTGGGACCGAACGGGGCCGGCAAGACGACAACGATGCGGATGCTGACGGGACTGACCGAACCGACCTCGGGGACCGGGCAGGTTGCGGGCGTCTCTATCGACTCCCGAGCAGCCCTCACCGAGCGGCTGGGCTATCTCCCGGCGGACCCGCCGATTTTCGAGGAGCTGACCGGTCGTGAACAGCTCCAGTACGTCGCCAGACTCCACGAGCTCTCGGACGATGTCGCTCGCGAGCGCATCGAGACGTATCTCGACCGGTTCGATATGGTCGAGGACGCCGACCGCCGAATCGGTGGGTACTCGACGGGGATGCGAAAGAAAATCGGCGTCATTGGGGCGATTCTCCACGAACCCGAGGTGGTCTTTCTCGATGAGCCGACCAGCGGACTCGACCCTCGGGCAGCGCGAACGATGCGGGATACGATTGCGACACTCGCCGAGGAGGACGTGACGGTGTTTCTCTCGACGCATATCCTGCCCGTCGCAGAGGTCCTGGCTGATAGAGTCGGCGTCATCCACGCGGGCGAACTCGTCACCGAGGGGACGCCCGCCGAACTCACTGACCGGGCCGATAGCAGCGACGACGCCACGCTCGAAACCGTGTTCCTGGAGGTGACGACCGACGATGTCACGGACCAGCAGTGAGCCACGAGCCCACTCCAGGCAGGGTCCGTTTCCCGCGCCACGTATCGCCCTCGCTATCGCGCGGGTCGAACTCCGCCGGTCGCTTCGGGCGCTTCGGTCACACGATTACGCGCTCATTGGCGCGGTCGTCTTCGGCATTCCGGTGCTGTTGGCGCTGCTCGCAGCCTTCCAGATTGGACAGGGTGCCGGTGAAGCGGTCGCCGCGGGCGACTCTGCCGCCGTGGGTTTCGGCCGGACACTGTTCGTCGGAGGGTTCCTGTTTCTGTTCGTTATGTATGTCGTGACGGGGCTCGGGCAGTACGGCTCGATAGATAACGAGGCAGGGATGCTCACCATTCGGCCCGCGAAAGACGTCGCTGGCGGGCTGTTGGTCTCGTGGTGTGTCACGTACTGGTTCTACCTGTTCCTGCCGGTCGCTGCCGGGTTCGCCGGAATTGCCGTCGGGGCCGACTCGCCGTTCCCTCTGGTCGGTGCACTACTCGGTACTGTCGCGGCGACGGTTGCAGCCGGCGCTCTCGGCTTCCCACTCGGACTCCTTGGAAAAGGTGTTCGCCGACGCACGCCCTGGTTCGAACGAGCGCTCCCGGTCGTTGGTGCGGTCGTCTTCGTCCTCTACATCTGGGTCGCGTTTACCGGCCGATGGATTACGGCACTCGAAGCGCTCGAACCTGTCCTCGACGGGCCGCCGCTCGGCTGGTTCGCCGATCTCGCGTTCGTGACGACCACCGGTGCTGACGCGAGCGTCTCCGGTGCTGCTGGCGCGTTACTCCTGACCGTGGTGGTCGGGCTGCTCGGGACGCTCGCGACCGTCCGTGCGGCTGCGTACGCCTGGCACGCTGACCCTCAGGAGCCCGAACCCGAGACGAACGCTGACGAACGGTCGGCCACGGACCGAATCGCGACGGCTGGCAGCCGAGCGCTTGGGGCGCTCACCCGCCGACGTGGAACGCACGGCATCGCTATCGTGGTGTGGCTTCGAGCGGCTCGCAGTCCGATGCAACTGCTGTACGGACTGCTCCCGCTGGTCGTGGGAATCCCGATGTTCGAACAGCTCTACAGCGACGGCTCGTTACCGTGGTACGCACCCTGGCTGGTCGTTCTCCTCGGTGCCTGGGTCGCCGGCGAGACGTTCCCGCTGAACCTGCTCGGAAACCAGGGCGCGACCTTGCCGACGCTGTTGACCTCCCGAGCGGACGGGCGCGTGCTCCTCCACGGCTACGTTCTCGCTGTCGCAGTGCCCCTGGTACCGGTGACGGCAACCCTGGCTGTCGGCGCAGGTCTCGTGGCTGGTGCGACAGCGTTCGAACTTGTCGCTCTCGCGCTGGCTGGAGGCGGTGCAGTTATCGGCGGTGCGGTTCTTGGGGCCGGGTTCGGCGCGCTCTTTCCCCGGTTCGACACGCTCACTGTCGGCGGGGCCGTCGAGGTTGCCGTCCCGAGCAAGCGTGCTGTCTTGCTGTTCTCGCTCGTCATCTCGCTCGGGACGGTCGCCGTCGCGCTGGCTACCGACGAGATGGCCCGCGAACTGACGAGTTTCCTGTTCGCGGAGTTCGTTCCGTATCTCAGTCCTGCTGCGGACACGCTCGAACTCGTCGGCATTCTCCTGATTCTTGCTAGTCTCGGCAGCGTTGTCCTCGCCTACCGCGGCGCTATTGCGCGTATCGACCGCTTCCGGGTGAGTTGACACTGTTTCCGTTATTGGTGTTCGACGGTGCGTATCATCTCGCGGAGTTTTCGGATACGTTTCTCGACTGGTGGATGTGTTCCACGTAGTGGAGAAACCGTCTCCGTCGGCACGATACAGAACGCGTTGAAACTGGCGACCTGCCGGAGGTCAGCGTCGGGTGGTTGTGGGGCCTCGTGGAGCGTCGCGAGAGCGTTTGCAAGCGCGACCGGGTCGCCTGTGATTGCGACTGCACCCCGGTCGGCCGCGTACTCCCGGTAGCGGGACAACACCAGCGTTCCCGGAATACTTGCGAGGTAGACGGGGAGGGCAACGAACACCAGATACAGCGCGACCCACAGCGGCCAGCCCAGAACAAACGACGTGGCCGAGAACGAGCGAGCTGCGAGTGAGAGTGCAAGACCGGAGACGACCATCGGGAAGCCAGCGGCGGTCATGACCGTGGTGTCGTTGTTCTTGAGGTGAGCCAACTCATGGGCGAGGACGGCTTCGAGTTCGTTGTCGTCGAGTTGTTTCACCAGCTCGGTCGTCACACAGATGACGCTCCGGGGGCCAGTTCCCGCCGAGAGTGCGTTGGCTTCTTGACTGGGGATCACGGCAAGCGGCGGCGTCGGGACATCTGCCTGTCTCGCCAGCCGCTCGGTGGTGGTGTACAATGCGGGGTACTTGTCGCGGTCGATGGCCATTGCCGTCGTCGCCAGGTAGGCAATCCGGTCAGCCTGTGTGATACTCACGACGAGGAACGCCGCCAACAGCCCACAGATGACGAACCCCACTCTCGTGGGAAACAGCGCGAAGACGATGCCCAGGAGGACTGCGTACCCAGCGAGTGTACAGAGGAGTGCAAGGAACATCCGTCCCTGCAGACGGCGGTCAGGCGTCCAGTCCATACTACAGTACTGTCGACAGTTACCAAAAAATATGCCGCACCGTTTCAGAACTTCCGTCCAGACTCAACTGCGTCTCCAGAAGCCCTTTTGTGTTTCGACACCAACATTGAGCGATGACCTTCGACCCGAACCAGAGCCTCCCACAGGAGGAAGTCGACGAAATCGTCGACACCGCAATCGAGGAGAACGATATCGTGCTGTTCATCAAAGGCACGAAGCACATGCCACAGTGTGGCTACTCCGACCGCGCGCTGCGACTCGTCGGTCAACACCACCAGGAGTTCGAGGCCGTCGATGTCCTCGACTCTCTCGATGAGTTCCGGACGGCACTGGAACGCCACAGCGGCTGGGAAACCACTCCCCAGACGTTCGTCGACGGCGAGTTCGTCGGTGGTAGTGACATCCTGGCCGAACTCGACGAGCGCGGTGAGCTCGAAGAAACCCTGTCCGCGTAGCCTTCTAACGAGTCACTCCGGCAACAGGCTCGTTCCGGTGTCGTTGCCGCCTTCGAGCACTTCGATTTCGTAGCCGGCGCCTTCCAGCGCGTCGAGCAGCTCCGTGACGTGACTTTGGCCGCGCATTTCGAGGTCGATTTCGACCTCGGTCGCCGCCATCGAGATGTCCCGTGATGTCCGGTCGTGCTGGATGGCGTAGATGTTGGCTTCCGTCTCGGAGACGATGTTCAACAGCCCGCCGAGTGCGCCCGGACGGTCCGGCAGAACGGTTCTGATACGGAGGTATCGCCCGGTCTCGATGAGCCCGCGCATGATGACCGTCGTGAGCATGTTCATGTCGATGTTTCCGCCACACAGCGTCGGGACGATTGTCTCGTCTTCCTGGTACTCAAACGTATCGGCGAGCAACGCAGCGAGGGGCACCGCACCAGCACCTTCCGTGAGCGTCTTGCTCCGTTCGAGCAACGTCGTCACGGCGACGGCAATCTCGGCGTCTGAAACCGTGACCACCTCGTCGACGCGTTCCTGGATGACCTGGAACGTCTTATCGCCAGTTGTCCGGGTAGCGATACCGTCGGCGATAGTTTCGACACTGTCCAGCTCGACGCGCTCGCCCTTGTTCAACGACGGCGCGACGCTCGATGCGCCCTCTGCCTGAACACCGACGACGCGAGCGTCGGGCTGTTTGCCTTTTATCGCCGTCGCAATTCCGGAGATGAGCCCACCGCCGCCGATGGGGACGACAACTGTGTCGACATCGGGCAGGTCCTCGACGATCTCCAGCCCGATCGTTCCCTGTCCGGCCATCACCTCCCAGTCGTCGAACGCCGGCAGGAAGTATCGGCTCTCCTCCTGCTCGATTTCACGTGCGCGTTCGGCGGCCTCGTCGTAATCGGCCCCGTGTAGAATCACTTCCGCTCCGTAATCGCGCGTCGCTGCAATCTTGGCGATAGGTGCGTCTTCGGGCATCACGACCTTCGCCTCGACACCCATCCGTGTCGCGGCCAGTGCGACACCCTGGGCGTGGTTTCCGGCGCTCGCCGTCACCACACCGGACTCGCGGTCTTCCTCGGGCAGGGTCGCAATTCGGTTTGTCGCGCCGCGTATCTTGAACGCGCCCGTGCGCTGGAGCATCTCCTGTTTCAGATGAACGTCCGCTCCTGTCATCGTCGAGAACGTGTTCGAGTAGACGAGCGGCGTATGCCGAGAGGTCTCGACAACCCGCTCCTGTGCTGCGAGAATATCGTCCAGTTCGAGCATACTCTGCCCTTCCAGCGGGCGGGTGTTAGTGGTATCGGGACAGAAAGAAAGCGGAACGTGTGACGTGCAGTCGCGACTGCAACTGTAGCGTTGCCTTCCCACTACTTAAATCCTCAGGAAGATATCAGCGTCGAAACCGCAATACTGCAACCGGATATGCCGCCCGTCTGACGGTGAGACGACAGCCGTCTGGTTTAAAAATTGGGGGGTCGGTTCGCCCGCGCAATCGCCCCATCGCGCGGCCCGTCTCCGCAGTGAGCGCTCTCTTCCTCTCTGCATTCTATATCGCAACATATGATTTATTCGGGGGCGGCCACGTTCGGGCGCTGGCTGTCTTCCCTGCTCACGGGCTTCTTGTGACTGTTCTGAGGGCTGCCGAGCAAGAGAGCCGAGATTATTGACTACACGGTCCTCCAGCTGGGCAGGCCGACAGAGGGGGAGTATTCAGCAGCTTCTCAACTTGGTTTCGCGCGCGAGGGTGTAACTGCCAACGCTGCTCTTTCGCCCACAAAATCGGTGGCATCGTCGCGGGGACGCCTGTCTGGTGAGTTTCCCCGTACGATGGCCTGCTGACGACGGGGTCCGAAGCCGGACGCCCTCGACGAGATACTCCGGGAGCTGGAGCCGACAGTGGTGGATTCTGTGACCGCCGTCGTCTGTTTCGTCCACCTCGTGGTGGGCTGTCCGACCGGGATTGGCCGGGTGTTGTTCGTGGTTGGCTCCCCACGAGGGTGTGACACGGTAGTCATCGAGCGACTTTCTGGGGCGAACATCCGGGAATCGGAAACTCTTGCTGTCCGCTATGCTGGCACAGTAGCTGCCGATTCCACTGCTGAGTGGCCCGTCTCGCGTCCACCGCACCTCTCTTCGGGCACTATCTGGACTTTCTTTATAACCTAAATCTCATAGTGCGATATCGAATCGTGAGGCAGCAGTTGCTGTCGGCTACTGTGTGCTAACACAGTCCGTCCCTCTGGAGGCGTGGACTTGGCTACTCGCGTGCTTCCACGCTCAGTTCGTCCAGCAGTGTCTCGGCAGCACGGCTGGATGACCCGGGGCCCCGGGCGGTAATCAGGTCGCCGTCCGTCGTGACGCTGGTGTCCTCGTCGAGTTCGGCGTCCCAGTCGGCTCCTGCCGCTTTCAGTTCGTCTTCGACCCAGTAGGGCAGTTTGCGGCCGTCGGGCATCAGGTCGTCCTCGTCGACGATATCCTCCTCCCAGTCGTTCGGGAACCCGGTAACGGACCGCCCGGTTGCGACGAGGTCGCCGTCGCTGTTGCGAGCGAACGCCAGAATGCCGACTGCGTGGCAGACGACGAGGGCTTTTCCGTCGCCCTCGATAGCGTCCCGGAGCAGTCGGCGGGTGTGACTGTCCTGGTTGATGTCCCAGACAGTGCCGTGACCACCGGGGAAGACGACGGCATCGTAGTCGCTCGCGTCGACTCCTGCGACTGTGTGTGGGTCGTTGAGCTTCGGGTGGCTTTCGTCGACCTCCTGAACGTGGTTCGCGGTCTCCTCGCCGACGTTGTCCGGGTCGACCGACCGCTCGACGACCGGTGGGCTGCCGGTCGGGGTCGCGACGGTCACGTCGACGCCGGCGTCTTCGAGCGTCGTTAGCGGCTCGACGCACTCCTCGCCCCAGTAGCCTTCCTCGCTAACGAAAAACAGTGCTGAACTCATACGCGTGAACCTACACGTTCGACGTCTAACAGTGATTTGGTCAACTCGGAACGAACACGCCAGACCGCCACCCTCATAGCTATCGAGGGCGGCCATTCGAGCATGATTCGAATCGTCTGGGGAACAGGAGCTGCCGGCACCGTCAAGGCATCCTTCGACGATGCGCTCCACGCGGCGAACGTTCACCAGTACAATCTCCGCGAACTCTCCTCCGTGATTCCTGCTGGCGTCTCCTTCGAACTGTGTGACACTGCACCGGACCTCGGTGCGACGGGGAACGCGCTCGACGTGGTGCTGGCGAGAAAGACCAGCCGTCCTGGCACCCGCGCCGCTGCCGGACTCGCGTGGGCCCGCACCGATGACGGTGCGGGAATCTTCTACGAAGCGGAGGGGATAGACCCCGAATCCGTCCGAGAACGCCTCACCACTGGCATCGAACACGGCTGTGATCTCCGGGGGATGAATGCTGATATCGAAACGAAAACACTCGCTGCGGACCCGGCGGCCGAGCAGTACTCGACTGCGGTTGTCCTTGCGGTCTACGGCGAGAGCACAACTCTGCTGTAACCATGAGTTCTGATGGAACGACTGACACTGGAACGGCCGAGCGGACGAGCAGTTGCTCCGTGGGTTCTCCGACTCGTACTTCCCGGATGCAGCAGGGCCGACGATGCGTCTCTCCACGTGCATGTTCACGAATACGCCCGACGAGGAGCTCATCATCGACCGCCATCCCGGCCACCACAACGTCGCCGTCGGTGCTGGCTTTTCAGGTCACGGGTACAAGTTCGCCGGCGTCGTCGGCCAGCTTCTTGCATCGCTAACGGTCGACGGGACAGAACAGCGGCCAGCTCCAGCTGTCCCGGTTCTAGCGTGTGACCAACACCGGAACGTCTGCCCGCTCGATAATCGTTTTGGCGATACTTCCGAGCTGTGGCTCGGGCCGTTTCGAGTGCCCGCGATGGCCCAGCACTATCATGTCGATATCTTCCGTCTCGGCGTAGTCGAGTATCTCGGTAACAGGGTTGCCGTAAAGCAACGCTGTCGAGATTTCCCGTCCGTGTTCGGTGGCGATGCTTTCGGCTTGTCTGAGGTAGTCTTGTCCTTGCTCTTCGGCCCTGTCGATTGTTTTGAGTATCTCTCGCCGATACTCGTCCGGAAAGCTCGAGAGACTCTCACCCCGTGCAGCTTCGTACACGTCGGGCTGGACGGCGTGTACCACGGTTAGCGATCCACCCATTGCGTCCCCGATTTCACACGCGTACTCGATTGCTGTGTTGCCCTCGTCGGAGCCGTCGTAGGCTGTCAGAATATCGAGATTCATGTCCTGCTAGATGTTGCTGTACGTTTTAAGTAAACAGCCGTTACTCACATGGACCGTACTCGCACGTCAGTATCGGCGAGAAACGCCCGAACTCGCTGTTCGAAGCTCCCGTCGCCGGGCCACTCGTCGGGCACGCCCAGCGGGTCGGGGTTGCCGACGTACGTTTCGACTGCTCCCCCGGTTTCATGTGGAGCCGACACCCGGACGTACAGTCCGCGGTCGACTCCCTCGTAGCGGTCCAGCCTGCTGACCTCCTCGGTTTCGAGGAGCCGACCCGTGACCGAGTCTCCGGGGAGGAGCGTCGGATACTCGCCGTCGACGCGCCGGAGTCCCGACAGACTCGCAGGTCCGCAGTACTCGAAACTGTCGAGAACAGCACTGGCGACTTCGCTCTCGGTGAGCGTTCCGTAGACGAAGAACTTCATCTCCCTATCGCTCGTCGATGGGGGCGTACTCGCGTTCGTCGTGGCCGATGTACCGACCCCGTGGCCGGATGAGGCGGTTGTCTTCGCGGTATTCGAGGACGTGACCGACCCAGCCACCCGCGCGGGACATGGCGAAGATGGCGGTGTACATGTCGACGGGGATGCCGAGTTTGTAGTAGACAGAGCCGGAGTAGTAGTCGACGTTCGGGGCGATGTTCTTCTCGGGAAGTCCCATCTCCTCGACGAGATACTGTTCGATGGCCGTCGTGTACTCGAGCCAGCGGTCGTCGCCGGTCGACTCGGTCAGGTCTTCGAGCTTCGTCCGGAGAATGTTGGCACGCGGGTCGGTCACGTTGTAAACGCGGTGGCCCCAGCCGGGGATGCGTCCGCCGGCGTCGATGGTGTCTTTGACCCACTGCAGGGGGTTTTTCTCGCTGTCGTCGATATCCAGGAGCGTGTTCATCACGTCCTGGTTCGCGCCGCCGTGGAGCGGTCCCGAGAGCGCACCGATGCCGCCGGTCACGGCGCTGTAGAGGTCGGCCTGCGTCGAGGCGATGACCATCGACGTGAACGTCGAGGCGTTCAACCCGTGGTCGGCATGCAGGATGAGCGCCATGTCGAACGTCTCCTCGGCCGTCTCCGTAGGTTCCTCGCCGGTGAGCATATAGAGGAAGTTGCCGGCATAGGAGAGGTCGTCGTGGGGGGCGACCGGTTCCTCGCCACGGCGCAGTCGGTCGTAGGCCGCAAGCAGCGTCGGAACTTTGGCGACGATACGCCGACCGCTTCGCAGTGCCGCGTCGAGGTCTGTCGGGTTGGCGTCGGACTCGCGCTCGTCGGCCGAGAGCATCGAAACACCCGTGCGGAGCGCTGCCATGGGGTGTTCGTTCGCTTCGGCGAGGTCGGCGAGCGTGTCGAGGACCGCGTCGTCGACGGTACGCTCTCGCTGTATCGTCTCTACGAACGTCTCGAACTCCTCTCGAGTCGGGAGTTCGCCGTTCCAGAGCAGATAGAGAACCTCTTCGTAGCTGGCCTCTCGTGCGAGGTCTTCGATACTGTACCCTCTGTAGATGAGTCGACCCGCGTCACCATCGATATCGCTGAGTGCTGACTCGGCCACGAGTACGCCTTCCAGCCCTTTCTTGAGTTCGTCGGACATACTAGTTGGTGTAACCGAGGAGTCGGGATAAATCATTATATTGGGGGCCGCAACGGTGGCTTTCGGCAGCTCACCGGACGACTATGGACAGATTCCCACAATACTGTACTGGACCGAACTGCTAAAGAGCGTGCATCTGTCATTACAGGTAATGACACGTCTGGGCACAGCACGTGCTGACCCCGGTGAGATGGACACCGGCGAACTAGCTATCGGCGAGGCCCGTGACGGCAGCACCGTCTCGCTTCCTGTCGCCGTCATCAACGGCGCTCGAACGGGTAACACCCTGTACATGCAGGCGGCGAGCGACGGCGACGAACTCAACGGCGTGGGGGTCCTCCAGCGGGTCATCCCCCGGCTCGACCCCAGGGAGCTTTCGGGGACGATTCTCGTCGTCGGCGTCGCCAACTACCACGCGTTCCAGCGGGGCGAACACCGTAACCCGATAGACGACACGAAGCTCAACCGGGCCTATCCCGGTGACGAGAACGGAACGTCGACCGAACGCATCGCTGCGAAGACGTTCGGGGCCGCCAGCCGGGCGGACCTCATCCTGGACCTCCACCAGGGGTCGACCTCGCGGATGATAAACGAAGTCCGCGTCAGGTGTGGGCGACGCCATCGCCTCCACGAGCAGTGTCTCCAGCTCGCCAAGGTGTTCGGCTGCGGACACGTGCTCGACCAGAAAGGGCCGGACGGTCAGCTCGCCCGCGTCGGGCCGGACGAAGGGATTCCGACGATCGACCCCGAACTCGGCGGTGCTGTCGGCTTCGACGAGGAGAGCATCCAGTACGGTGTCGAGGGCGTGTTCAACGTCCTGCGACAGTACGACTTTCTCGACGGCTCCGTCGAGACACAGCCCCAGACCCGCGCGAACGGGTTCGAGCAGTACGGCTCGCCAGTCGGTGGTATCGTCGACTTCCAGGCCGAGCTCGGCGACAGCGTCACACCAGGGACGACGCTGTTTACCGTGACCGACGTTTTCGGCACTGTCAAGGCCGAAGTCACGGCCGATACCAGCGGCATCTTCTGGCGAACTCGGCGCCGTCCGCCGGTCGCTTCCGGGGAGTACGTCTGCTCTGTCGGCACTGACGTGGACTCGTACTAGCCGGGAACGGTCTCGGGAGTCGAAGACAGTACGGTTTTAGTGAGTGGGGCGTACTCACGCGTATGGAGACGTGGAAACTGCTGGCGTACACGACGGGACTGTTACTCATCTGGGCGCTGCTCGTGTCGCTGCTGGGGTACGAACTCACGCCGTGGTCGATTATGTTCGCGGCAGTGTTCGGGTTCGCTGGCTTCTACCTGAGCACAAAAATCGTGCGGCGGTGGGTGCCGGAACCGGACGAAAACTAGCGACTGCAGCCCACCAGGAGCGGTTATTCGATGGTGCCGTCGATGTACTTCGCCTTGCTGAAGCTGTACGTGGCGTAGCTGCTGTACACGACGACGAGCAGCGTCGTGAGCAGTGCGGCGATGATGCCGAACGTGGCGTCGGCCGAGGCAACCGTGTCGTGTATCGTTCCAGTCACTATCGTTACGAACGCGCCGACGATGAACGCGAGCGGTGCGGACACCGCGAACGCGACACCGGCGACGATGAGCGTGAAGAGGAGTGGCTTTTTGCTGTCGTCAATCATCGTTCGACTCTCGTTGGCACTCACTAATAGAACTGTCGAAGATTCTCACCTGCCAGGCTCGTAGAATGCGTCCCGCCCGTGGTCGTCCTGCCAGGTGAACGCGAACAGCCGCTGTGACGGTGCCCGCGAGAGCTGTCGGCCGTCGTCGCTCCTCCCGGTCACTGGGTCCCACCCAACCCCATCGGCCCGGAGCTCGCCGTCGACCAGCTCGAACGCATAGCCGGGGTCCTCGAAGGCGTGGACTCCGTCACCGTCCGCGACCACGACGACCGCCAGTCCGCCGACCGTGTCGGTCACGACGCCGCCCGCTTCGCGTACGCGTGACTCGGGGTACCCGACGGCGTCTCCCTCGCGTTCGATACCGAGAACGACTGTCTTGGCGTGTACGTCGTCCCGGTCCCACGACCGCCCCTCGCCCTCTCGGTGGGCCATCAGGCCGAATCCATCGCTCTGGAAATACTCCTCGTAGGGGTCGTCCGTGTAGTCGACCGGCGCGGGCTCGTCGTCGTCGCTCGCGGCTTCGCTGGCAGCGTTCGCTGGCTGGAGCACCACGCCGTCGGGGTACTCCTCGGCGAACGCGCTCCACGTCACGATAGCGGCCGGTCGGACCGTCAGTTCGTGGCCCTCGAACACCCCCGCGATACACTCGCCGAGGGACTGTTTCCACTCGGATTCGGTTTCGCGGTCGTACATCACGAGGTCGTCGTCAGCGAGCTTTCCGGAGACGCCGAACGTTACCGCCTGGTTGTCGACGGTTCGCTCGTAGACGACGGCGCTGGCACACAGCGGACACCACGTCACTGCAACGGGCTCGCCATCAACACTATCGTTGACGATTTCGTGAAAGTTGAGGATGCGAATCGGGTAGGCCTTCGGCGTCTCCCCGTCCAGGACGAGCAGTTCGTCGTCGTCGTGGCCGACGTACTCCTCGCCGAACTCCGGGTCGTCGATGCTCGGGATGGCGTCCTTGTCGAGGACTTCCCTGACGTTCATGCTCGCCGATTCGACGCTTGGTCTCAAGAAACTGGCCTGTGCATGTGTCGGTCGAAACAGACCGTTGTCTTTGGTTCGGATACATTCGCTTACGGGCCTGTTACACCCCGGTTGGCTCGATAAGGTAACCCAACTCTCGCCGCTGTACTCGACGCGGCAGCTAAGGCATGACTACTTTTGCCCACTGTTACCGTTGTCCGGCCCATTAACAATGTCCGATACGAGCGAGCCAAACGACACCAGCATCTCCCGGCGTCACGTGTTACAGCTCTCGGGCGGCGCAGTCGTCTTCGCTGGTCTGGGGGCCGGCCGAGCCGCGGCAGACCACGACGAGGAGTACGACCTTGCGGACAACGAGTACTGCTCCGAGACGACGCTCCGGCCGGGGATGGTTCACTACGACGACTCGATTCACGAGGTGTGCGACGACGACCATCCCGAGAGCCAGGCGCTGCAGGCTGACGTGAAGGAGTCCCTGGAGGAGAACTATCCGACGGTCGGGGCGCTCATCGACGCGGGATTCATCCCGTATCTCGATTTCTTCGACGGCGGGAGCTGGTCACACTGGATAAACCCGGCGTTCCTCGGCGACGACTCGATGCTCGACGCCGACCGGCCCGAGTCCGTCCTCGTCGACCACACGTACTGGCGGCCAATCGGCGTGATGTTCATCGCGACCGACGAGGGCGAGCCCGTGAACCCGCCGCCGAGGGCGTACATGGACGAGGAGGTCGACAGCCCGTGTATCCCGTGGCACGCTCACGTCGGCCTCCCGGGCCGGTCATCCTGGTGGAAGTACTACACGGCCCACCACGGCCCGACGGAGTTCCCCTGCAAGACGCCGTGGATGATGCACGTCTGGAGCTATCCGCATCCCGAGAGCATCTACGCCCACGCAGCACCCGAGGAGCGTGGCGGCCCACCCGCCGAAGAGCCCGGATTCGAGACCGACGCCGACCCCAACGAGGAGGAGCTCGGCCCCGAACACCTCCCCGATGCGGTCCTGGACAAGGTCGGCGAGATGCGGTGACTGACCGCTCTCACTATCGGAGGAACCGTCGCTCGCGCCAGCAGAGGCTCAGTGGAGCTTGAGCTCGACGCGCCGCCCGTCGGGGTCGCGGACGTAGGCCGCCCACGCCCGCCCGTAGGCCCCATATCGTTTCTTCGGTTCGTCGGCTTCTACCTCGATACCGTGCTCTTTGAGTTCGGCGAGCAGACTGCCGAGTTCCTCGCGCGAGTCCACCTCGTCGGACCGAACCAGCAGACAGAGATGGTCCCCGCCGACATCGATATCCTCGTCGGTCGGGACGAGATGGATATGTCGCCCGCCGGCGACGACGGCGACGTACGGAACCTCGTTCGCGTCGAAGCGCTCGCGGTCCCGGACCGGCAGCCCCAGCAGGTCGTGATAGAACGTCAGCGCACGGTCGATGTCGGTCACCCGAACCGCCACGTGGTCGATGTCGACGATGTCCATACTGACGCCTGGGTCGTGACGACCTTAGCAGTTCGGCCCGGTACTTGCTCCAGTTCGAAAAACCCACAGAATGCGACCGTGCGATGCGTCGCTCACCGCCGTGCACTTCGTGACTCACCGGCTTCTGCTGTGCGATAGCTGTCAGTCTACGGCGGAGCGCACGGAGACGTTCAGCAGTTCTGAGTTGGACTGGCTCAGCCGTCCAGTTCGAACGAGTCCATCGCCGCCCGGATGCCAGCGCCAGTGTCGATGTCGGCTCCCTGCTCGTCCAGCGCCTCTCCCAGTCCGGCAAGGAGCGGCAGGATGTTGCGGGGCTGTGCGCTGTATCCCATACAGCCGATGCGCAGGATGTCACCCGCCAGGTCACCGAGCCCCGACGCGATTTCGATATCGTACGCTGAGAGGAGGTGGTCGATGATCGGCTCGTCCTCGACGCCGTCGGGCAGGCGAACGGCGTTCAGGCTCGGCAGCCAGTACTCGGGTTCGGGGTTCAGTTCGAGACCCATCGCCTCCACACCTGCTTTGAGCCCGCTGGCGAGGTGTTCGTGACGCGCCCACCGCTCTTCGATACCCTCCTCGGCGACGAGGCGCAGCGCTTCCCGGAGCGCGTAGACGTTCGTGATGGGCGCAGTGTGGTGATACGTTCGCTCCTCGCCCCAGTAACCGCCGAGTTCGGTCAGGTCGAGATACCACGACCTGACCTGGCTGTCGCGGTCGAACACCCGCTCGACTGCGTCGTCAGAGAGCGTCAGCGGGCTCGCACCCGGCGGACAGCTGAGACACTTCTGTGGGCCGGAGTAGGCCACGTCGATGTCCCACTCGTCGACGTGCAACTCGACGCCGCCCAGCGAGGTCACGCAGTCTGCGATGACCAGCGCGTCGTGTTCGTGTGCAACCGACGTGAGTGCGGAGACGTTCGGCTGGAGCACTCCCGTGCTGGTTTCGGCGTGGACGAACCCGAAGAGGTCAGGCTGGTGTTCGTCGAAGGCGGCGGCCACGTCGTCGGGGTCGAGCGGTTCGCCCCACGGTGCGTCGACGAAGACGGGGTCGCCGCCCGCACGTTCGACCATCGACGCCATTCGCTCGCCGAAGTAGCCGTTGCCGGGGACGAGCACGGTGTCGCCGGGCCTGGTCAGGTTCGCAAACGCGGTCTCCATCGAGGCCGACCCCGTCCCGCTGACGGGGATGGTCCACTGGTTCTCGGTCCGGAACGTGTAGCGCAACAGCTCCTGTACGTCGTCCATAATCTCGATGAACGACGGGTCGAGGTGTCCCACGAGGGGGGTGCTCATCGAGCGCAGCACGCGTGGATGGACGTCGCTCGGTCCCGGTCCCAGCAGCGTCCTGTCCGGCGGCGTGAGTTCGCCAACTGACGGTTTGTCCATATCGGCAGGTCACACCGACCGGCCAAAAACGTTCGTGGTCGCCGGGACATCGTGTGCCGGAAGATGACTGTCAGAGCCAGCGAAAACAGCACGGAGGCGGTCTCCCAGTGTTTGACGCTCGGCTTGCAGTACGGAACGCCCTTAATCGAGCGCTCACATGTCACAGTATGGAGCTCAGTGGAACGCAGCTGGTCGTCACCGGTGGTGCAGGATTCGTCGGTTCCCACCTCGCCGACAGACTCGCCGAGGACAACGACGTTATCGTCGTCGACGACTACTCGAACGGGAAACCCTCGTTCGTACCCGAGACGGCGACCGTTCACGAGGGTGACCTGACCGACCCCGGCGTCGTCGCGGAAGCTATCACGGCAGATGTCGACGCAGTCTTTCACTTCGCCGCCGCCAAGGCCGTGAACACCGATACGCCACGGAAGCAGTTCGCGGACAACCTGACGATGACGTACAACGTCCTCGAACGAATGGTGGACGTTGGCGTCGACAGCCTCGTGTACACCTCATCGTCGACGGTGTACGGCGAAGCACCTCGACCGACACCGGAGGATTTCGCCCCACTGGAGCCGATTAGCCCCTACGGCGCTGGCAAACTCGCGGAGGAAGGACTGGTTTCTACGTACGCTCACAGCCACGGCGTCCAGTCGTGGGTGTTCCGTTTTGCGAACATCGTCGGACCGCGGCTTCGCGGTGCGGTGATTCCTGACTTCATCGAGAAACTCCGTGAGAACCCCGAGACGCTCACGATTCTCGGCGATGGGAGACAGGAGAAATCGTACATGCACGTTTCGGGGTGTCTCGATGCGATGTTGTTTGCTGTCCGGGAAGCCGACGACGACCTCAACATCTTCAACCTGGGCACCCGAACGACCACGTCGGTCGATACAATCGCAGATATCGTGAGCGACGAGCTGGGTATCGACCCCACGTACGAACACACGGGTGGTGACCGCGGCTGGACTGGCGACGTGCCGCGAATGCGTCTGTCCGTCGAGAAGCTCGCTGGTCTCGGCTGGAGGCCCACACAGTCGAGCGACGAAGCTGTCCGACAGGCCGCCCGGGAACTCGCGACAGAACTGTAGAGCAGTCATCTCATCTGGTCATCGACCGCCAGCATCGGGAACGAATACCCGCATGGAATGATAATACTTATCATGTGGGAATATCACCCTATTGTAACATGGGACAGATTGGGGGGCCACTCCGTGAGTGTGGCAACTGTGGACGAACGTACAACGGACGAATCAACAGCCGCTGTCCGGCGTGTGAGGCCGACGCTCGACAGGAGAACGAGGCGTAGTGAGTGCTCTGCGGTCAGCTCTCGAACTCCGCTTCCCAGACAAACGCGCCGTTCCTGTAGACGAGCTCACCGTCGAGTTCGATAGTCCCCTGCCTGCGCATATCGACCAGCAGGTCCTCGTGGACGGCGCTCTCGTTGCCAGCGCGGTCGGGCCCGACGGTCTCGGGGAGCGCCTTTCCAAGTGCGAAGTGGACCGTATTACCCATCTTCTCGTCGAGAAGGGTGTTCTGCGTAGGTCTCTCGATAGCGCGGTTCATTCCGATGCCGAACTCGCCGAGACGGCGAGCGCCGTCGTCGGTCGATAACACTCCTTCGAGAGCGCCTTCGCCCCGTTCTGCGCTCCACTCGACGACTTCGCCCTCCTCGAACGAGAGACGTGCGTTCTCGACGGTCGTTCCCTGTACCTGTACGGGGAGGTTGAACAACACCTCGCCTTCGACGGAATGCGGAACCGGTGCCGTCCCCACTTCACCGTCGGGGAGGTTCACACGACCGGGTTCGAACCCTTCGCCGACACGCATTCCGTCGACGGAGAACCGGAGGTCCGTTCCGTCGCTCGTCACGCGAACCCCGCTCGCGGCATCGAGGCGGTCGACCATCGGCTGCTGGAACTCCTTCTGTTTCTCCCAGTCGAGCGTGACACTCCGGTGGACGAACTCCCGGTACGCCCTGGTTGACATCTCGGCGGCCTGTGCGTCCCCGGGTGCCGGGTACTGCGTCACGACCCAGTCACCGTCTAGCATCGCGTCCCTGACCGGCGCTAACGCTTCGCCGTACGATGCCGTGATTTCGGGTGCAGTTCCGTTCAGCTCGGCGACGTTCGCCGACCCCTGCACGACGATGACGCCGTCCGCTTCCTCGAACGCTGCAAGCGTGTGGGTTGGCTCGGGTACCGACGCCGTTTCGAGCCCGTCCAGATACGGCTCTCGAAGCCTGTCCGAAAGCGCGAAGACGTGCAGGCTGGCGTTCCGTTCACCGAGCACCTCGGCGAGCGCCAGAACGAGCGGCTCGGCGACGAACGGGGCCTGGACGAGAATGTCGTCGCCTGCATCGACCTGGAGGGAGTGGTCTACGAGCACTGTCGCGTGCTCTCGAAACTGCTCTCTCATGACTGCCCGTTATCATGAACGAAAAATACTCTTTGTGTTCCGTACGCGAACCGTCAACGAACACCCGCCCGGAATCAGGCAGCCGTCTCGTCGGTATCGTCTGTTGACTCCTCGCTTTCGTCTTCGTCGTCTTCGCCAGCCGTGAGGTCGGCGTCGTCCTCGCGGTCGAGCGCCCGCGGCACGTCGTGGTACTCGGAGTAGCCGTCGAACCAGCGGACGATGCGCTCGATGCGGTCGACGATATGGCCGGGCTGGCCGCTGCGTGAGAGCTCGTGTCCCTCGTCAGGATACCGGACGAACCGCGTATCGACGCCGTGCTTGCGGAGGATGCGGTAGAACAGCTCCGCAGTGCAGGCCGGCGTGCGGTAGTCGTCGTCGCTGTGGAGCACGAGCGTCGGCGTCTCGACCTCGTGTGCGTGGCCGGTCGGCGAGTGCTCCCAGAGGAACTCCGGCTCCTCCCACGGCGTCGTGTCGAAGTCGCCCTCGACGAGCGTGTACGCGCCGTCCGTCGAGCCGTAGAAGCTGGTGAGGTCGTAGACGCCGCGCTGGGAGACTGCCGCCTCGAAGAACTCCGTCTGGCCGACCATCCACGAGGTCATGTACCCGCCGAAGCTCCCACCGGTGAGGAACGCCTGATTCTCGTCGACGTAGTCTCGGTCGGTGGCTTCCTCGACGCCGGCCATCACGTCGCTCATCGTCACGTCACCCCAGTCGCGTTCGATTGCGGCCATGAACTCCTCGCCGTAGCCCGACGAGCCGCGGGGGTTCGACCAGAAGACCACGTACCCGCGAGCGGCGAGCGTCTGGAACTCGTGCCACATCGTCCCGCTGGTCGTCCACATCGAGTGCGGGCCGCCGTGGACCTCGACAGCGAGGGGGTACTGTTTGTCGGGGTCGAAATCCGGGGGCGTCAGCAGCCAGCCCTGCAGGTCGACGCCGGCGTTCTCGTAGGACAGCTCCTCCGGCCGGGAGACTGCTCGGTCGTCGAGCAGGTCGGCGTTCACTCTGGTCAGACGATGCTCTTCTGCACCACCACGCGTCGAGACGAACAGGTCGCCTGGGTGGTCCCACTCGCTCCGGACGAACGCGACGAGGTCCTCGCCGACGTGGGCGGCGTCGAGGCTGCTCCAGTCCTCGCGCAGGACGCGTTTCGTCTCCGTGCTGTCCCACTCGACGCTCCAGAGCGCGCCTGCACCCTCGTCGGGGGTGCTGAAAAACAGCGTCTCCTCGTCTGGTCCCCACTGTGGGGCGGCAGCGTAGCCCAGCGTCCGGTCGAGGTCGGCAGTCGGATGGGTCACGTCGCCGCTGTCCGCGTCGAGTACCTTCAGTTCGGTCTGCTGAAGCGAGGCCTGTTCCTCGTCGGTGAACAGGTAGGCGACGCGGCCGTCTCCGGTCGCGGCGAGGCCCATCCCCCAGCCCGTCGTGGTGTGGAGGGTCTCGGCGTCGTCCGCGTCGAGGTCGTGACGGATAAGCTCGTACTCGTAGGAGTCGTCCGGGTCAGGGTCGCCGACGCTTTTCGTGTAGTAGAGCGTCTCGCTATCGCCCCATGCCGGGCTGTTGTAGTCGAACTCGCCGTCGGTGAGGCGCTCGACCTTGTCGTCCTCGCCGGGACGGTCGTCGCCGAGCGTGACGGTGTAGACGTGGCTGCGTTTGCCGTCGAAGTAGCGCTGCATCGACCGGTAGACCGTGCGGTCGATGACGCGGGGGTCGGGCGTGTCGGGCTCGAACTCCTCGGGGACTTCGATGTCTCGCTCCTCCTCGCGGTCCTCTTCGCTCGCGCTCTGCGTGAAGGCGATTCTCGAGCCGTCGGGCGACCACTCGATACCGCTCACGCCGCCTGCGACGTTCGTGACCTGTCGAGCCTCTCCACCGTCCGTGGGAAGGACCCACAGCTGTGGTCGGTCGTCGTCCGCACCACGCGTCGAGACGAACGCGAGCCGGTCGCCGCTGGGGCTCCATCTCGGCTGGCTGTCCGAGCCTTCCTCGATAGTGAACCGCTGGAGGTCCTCGCCGCCGGTGGAGGCGACGTAAATCGTCGCGGTGTAGGACTCGTCGTCATCGGGCTCCTTTCGAACGAACGCGACGCGTTCGCCGTCCGGGGACACCCGTGGGTCTTCGACCTGCACGATATCGTGAAAATCTGCTGCCTCGATTCGCTCCATGCAGCCGGTGTGTTGTCCCGTCCCAAAGGTGGTTTCGGTTCAGCATTCCGGAAGCTCGAGGGGAACGACCCGTGCTTCAGAGACTGTCAACCGACCGTTTGTTCGTGTTGGGTGTCCCACAGCACTGTTCTCATCGCGCCATTCTGCCGATACTCGTCAGCGCAGGCCACGTCCGTACCGTTGTTGCTGATTCTCGGCTGCTCGCACGAAACAGCTTTGTATACAAAGCCCAATACTATGAACATACATCGCGTTTCAACGGCGATGGTCGAACGGACCACCTCCACACGATGATACGAACCCTACTGACGACGCTCAAACAGAACCTCCTGGTTGTCGTTATTGTTTCATTAGTCGCCGGACTGCTCGTCGGTCAGTTCATTGGGGCTGAGACCAGGGAACTACTTCAGCTGCTCGTGGTTCCGGCACTTTTTGTGATGGTCTATCCAATGATGATCAATATCGACCTGACCCGAGTGGTCCGTGCCAGCGAGCACATTCGCCCCGTCGGCCTCAGCCTTCTCATCAATTTCGTCATCTCTCCCGTAATCGCTGTGGGGCTCGCTCAGCTCTTTTTCGACGGTAGCGCTGGCTATGCGTTCGGACTCTATATGATTGCACTGATACCCACCTCGGGGATGACTGCTGCCTGGACTGGACTCGCAGGGGGCGACCTGGAGGCCGCACTTGTCGCACTCGCCCTGAATCTCCTGCTCGCCGTCCTCGTGTTGCCGCTGTACCTGTCCGTTCTCGTCGGCGGTACGGGGCTGTTCGATCCGATGTCTCTCTACCGCCAACTTGCTATCGTGGTGGTGGTCCCGATGATTGCGGGCAATCTCACCCGCCGGTACCTGCTCTCGCGATACGACCCCAGTGGATTCAAATCTCTCAAACCCGTCTTCGGGGGAGTTAGCTCAGTGGGCGTCATGCTCATCGTGTTCATCGCCACAGCGATGCAATCGACGCAAATCCTGAGCGACCCCATCACATCGGTCAGTACCATTCTCCCGCTCGTTGTTTTCTACGCGCTCGTCCTGGCGGTTGGAGCAGTTCTCGGGCGGTATCTGCTCAGGACCGACCAGTCTATTGCTCTTATCTATGCAACCTCGATGCGGAATCTCTCTATTGCCCTGGCTATCGTCGTGGCAGCCGATGCGATTCCAACCGAAGCAGTGCTCCCCATCGCGCTCGGCTATCTCGTTCAGCCACCGCTCGGCGCGCTGTACATGCAGTACCGGCTCGACGTTGTCGATGGGGAGCTGTCACCGGTTGCGTTGCTCCGGTCGAAACTTCGCCTCTCGTAACATACGCGCACTCCATCTTGTACGCAGCCAATAACATCATTTGACTCTGACAGTGTCCCCAGTGATCCGCCCACAGCGGAGTTGAACGGTTGGCTCGCCCACCGACGGTACCACATCTTCCGAGAGCAACCCTCCGACACACGACGTGTTGGCAATCCAGAACATCTTTTGCAGAACAGGCGGGACGTCGTACCATGTCTCCGGACGAGTCCCGACAGAAAGACATTTTGCTCATGCTGTTTGCCATCCAGCTGTCTCTCGTCGCCGTCCTGTATCCAGAACTGTACCCGCTGTTGTTGGTCAGCGTACTCATCTTCGCTGCAGTACTGGTTGAGGAGACGAGACGCCGTCTCGACGAGTATTCCGGTTGACACCGTTCTGTCTGCCGGAAGCGAGGAGCATTTAGCGGTCGTCATCGTACGGCGGCCTGTGCAAGTCGTCGGCTACGACACTGCGCCACAGGGCGAGGCGGACCACGCTCAGCTACTCCTCGCCAGCGGCGGCTCCGTCGACCGTCTCGCACTCGAATCGGGGCTCGAACTCGCCTATCAGCTCGGCGAGCGTCACTGCGCTGGTACCGTCGAGGACGACGTTCACAGCACCTGTCCCGAGGAGCGCGGGCCGTACTGCGACCGCCACACGTCCCGGTGGGCGTGTGCCCGCTGTACCGGTGACTGTGATATGCCGCTACCCACCTGTCACGAGGAACACGCGGTCTATCTCGCCGCCTTCGCTCCGGCGACGTTCAAGGTCGGTGTCACCCGGTCGTGGCGACTCGAAACCCGCCTGCGCGAGCAGGGTGCAGACCGGGCCGCCCACCTCAGAACTGTCGAGGACGGCCGGATAGCCAGGCAGATTGAGGCCGACATCGCAGCTGATGTGGGCGACCGCGTCCGCGTCCCGACCAAGATTCAGGGCCTCCACGAGTCCGTCGACGAGGCGGCGTGGACGGAGCTGCTCGCCGAGTTCGACCCGCTGGAGACGTTCCGTTTCGAGTACGGGCTCGGGCTCACCGAGCGACCGATGGCCGAGACGATTGCGACTGGGACGGTTCGCGGAACACAGGGGCGAGTGCTCGTTCTCGACCACAACGGGAGCACGTACGCGGTCAACCTGCGGGATCTGGTTGGGTACGAACTCACTGAAGGCGGAACCGAACGAGCGCTGCAGTCGAGTTTTACTGCGTTTCAGTAACCCTACAGCCGACCGCTCTCCAGAAGCTATTCACTCACAGAAATTCGACACGTGATATGGTCTCCCTCACGATTCACCTCTCACTCTCGGTTGCAGTGCTCTTCGCTGCAATCGGAGCCGGCTGGATGTACTACGACGCGAAACGTCGCGGGATGGATACGGCAGATATGTGGGCAGTCGGCTTCTTCGTCGGCTTTTTCATCATTCCAATTCTCGGCAGCCTCGCCGTGCTCTTCTATTACTTCCAGAAACGCGACCCGCAGTATCCACAGCCAGGTGTCACTCCCTCTCGGCAACGGCGCTAATCCGTCAGGTGGCGGGCGATGATATCCTTCTGAACTTCCGAAGTCCCCTCGTAGATAGTCAGGATTTTGGCGTCGCGGTAGTATCGCTCCACGTCGAAGTCCTTGGTGAAGCCGTAGCCGCCGTGAATCTGGACAGCGTCCTCTGCCACGTCGACGGCGGTTTCGCTGGCGAAGTACTTCGCCATCGAGGCGGCCTGTGGGGCGATACCCTCCTCGTTCTGTCTGGCGGCGTCCCGTGTGAGCAGGCGGGCGGCCTGGACGTCCGTCTGCATATCCGCGAGCTTGTGGGCGATGGCCTGGTGTTCGACGATGGGCTTGCCGAACTGCTCGCGCTCGTTCGCGTACTCGATGGCGTCGTCGAGCGCGGCCTGTGCGAGACCGACCGACTGGCTGGCGATGGCGATGCGGCCGCCGGTGAGAATCGAGAACGCGGCTTTCAGCCCGCGGCCGACCTCGGTCAGGCGGTAGTCGGCCGGAATCCTGGCATCTTCGAAGATGAGCGTCGTGGTGTCGCTCGCG
>LKMJ01000567.1_pt1 | contig 28875 bp, 36 predicted proteins | sample 643391 | NCBI WGS metagenome assembly LKMJ01 (sample SAMN04112250, study PRJNA286221) | soda lake metagenome | biome: soda lake; feature: Kulunda Steppe; material: water; isolation source: sample PL-Br10 brine of Picturesque Lake | place: Russia: Kulunda steppe | collected 2010-07 | reverse complement strand
GTGTGTGTGTGTGTGTGTGTGTGTGTGTGCGCGCGTGTGCTTGTGCGTGTGTGCGCGTGCGCGCGCGCGAACGTGAGCGGGCGCACAAATGTATGTGCCTCCTGTTGCATTTAGGCTCGTCTTGAAATGCTTTGGACTGACCTCTCTAAACTCATTGATCTCGGTCTCTGAAAGCTCCACCTGTGAAGTTGAGGATGCAAGGATGCTCACCGCCTGCTTGGTCCCGGGCACCTTCATATGAACTATAAGGAGTGAGAAGTAACCTACCTTTGCCATGCTGACCCAACAGGTAGCGCAGTAGCTTATAACACTAGCGATGTTGAATCTAGTTTTTAAAATCAATCTTGAATTTATCTATCGATGACTCATCTTGTGCCCCCCATACGAGGAATTACAAAGTTTTTTGAGAATCACCCTGCTCCTGCTTGAGCTTCAACATCATCCAACCCGCCAGCTGCCTATAGCTTGAGCAAGCCTGAAGCTTGCTTGAAATTATTTACTGGTTTCATGTTTCACTTTCTAGATCAAGAACCCTTAATCGTCAATAAACGTGTAACAAATTAAAAGAAGGTTTCCAACTCTTTACTTCGCGGGAATAGTGTCTTGCTCAGGAAGACTGTGCAGATATTGCCCAGTGTTTCTTGTAAAAAGTGCTAGACTGCGGAGTCCATAGAGGCGTGTGAAGTTCTGCATGTGTCGGACAGGTATATCAATTGCGTCAAGGCTGCTCCCCCCTTACATTACAAGACTTTGTGGTCGATCTGCGTGAAGGTTGCGTGAGGTATGGAGGGAATTGGATGGCGCAGAGTCCAGGTCGAAAAACATGTCCTATTTTTATGCTCTTGCATGGAAATGTGCAATTTGAGAAGGAAGTTTGCAGAGCAATTAACTGATTGTTGCCATGGCTGACAGAATTCATGTTGGAGATACCGGAGTTTTTTGTTTTGACAACAATCAGTGCTGAGGAAGTGACCTAGTTCTTAAAGCAGACGTACGAAGGTCATCACCACCATTGGACCCCCCACAATGTGGCCAATTTGTTTTGCTGCCAATACACTTGCCACATTGCCAGCACCAACCATGCATAACAATTACATACGTCATACACAGTCAGGCAGTGTGAAAAATGTGAGGTGGGGGCGTGGGGTACATGCCATGGACCTTTACAGCACCATTTTGGCATGAAAATGGCACTTGCCAAAGTTGCTCCATTCGTGCCGCTTTCCAGGACTTCAGCAGCACCTGCATTGTTCCGTGGGTGACCCTGTAGCGACCGGATGTGATGCACAAGATATGCAATACCTCCGCGACCCATGCATGCTTTCAAGCAAGAACAAGCCTGGGTTGCGGCCAAGCATTAGAAATCAGGAAATTTGAAATGAGGCCGATTGAGGGTGAGGGTGGAAGTGGTGGGCCAAAATGCTGCGGTACATCTGCCTCTCCTGAGCGCACACCTCAGTGGCAGAGCTTCCCACGCCCAAACCCACACAGGATATGCGGCCCAATTTTGAACATGTGCAGGCACGTCAACGTCGGAGCTTGGGGCTGAGTGCGGGAAATGGTGTGCGCTGTTTCACCGTTACGTTATGTCTTTCCAAGATTTCCTTCCACCACGCACCAGTTCTGAATCCAAGAGCATCATTATAAAAATCATGCTCTTCAATGGTGTGCTCAGGTCGGGAAACGGTGGGGTGGCTGCAAAAATATGCCTTGGGAGGAACGTATCTGGCCTTTGCCCAAGGGGTGACCCAGTGGTGGGGACGATTCAAATCAATTCTAATTATTAATGAGACTATGGACGCTTATTGTCAGGCTGGAAGTGACCATCAAGCCCAGCAATCAACCCACCTGGCGGAAGGTCTAAGTCCATTGTAGCCAAAGTTCGATTAGCTGCCTGTATAACTTATATACGTACATGGATTTTGAAAACCAGTGTTAGATGAGTTTGCAAAGATGTGCAGGCCAGTTTTGCAGTGATGCGTGCAAGCTTGACGATGGATGAGACTCCTGGCAGTTGCAGTTCCCAGGTGTGTCCGTTAACGCGCTTTTTTGTGTAATGACTAGGCTCTTCTTGATCACCTCCAACTACCTAACCAGCCATCAAGCTCAGGCTTCAGGCTGGACTGGGGATTAGCCAGTTCATCAACCTAGATACCAAACACACTTGGAAATCTTTTGGATCAAGTGGAGAGAAGCCTCCCTCCAAGGCAACCCGCGAACAGTATTCCACCAGCCCACTTATTGGAAATGAACGTGTCCATGCAGTCCTTCCCATTATTCAGGTCCACAGTACGAATCTGCCAAACAAGATGGCTGGCCAGCCCTGTCACACCTGCAGACGTCAAGAAGTAGAGCAGCAGGTTATCGCACTTGAATTCAGAGTGGCTCATTGCATTGCATATCCGGGAATGGTAAATGATTAGGAGGAGGTAGAGCAATAGTAAACAAAGGAAGGTTAAGGAACAATTTGAGAGAGAGAGAGAGAGAGAGGGGGGGGAGAGGTTGATCTGTTAGCTAATGGTCAATTAGGAGCACAACAGGAGCAAGCACTTTCAAAGAAGAAGGTGAAAGATCCTGGGTTGTAAATATTATTTGTCATTTTGATGACAGGTTTGTACTGTGGCACACCCTGCCACACTGGGTTAGCGCATTTGCACAGTCCTGCTTCAAAATGCACCCAAGTCAGTGAACCTTGCCTGGGTGCTTACGCTGCTCATTGCATGCACGATTGTGAGCCAAGGTTTGAAAGAGCTGACTATCCCAAAATAAGCTGATCGAAATTACAATGAAACCAGGACCTGCCAGTCCTCTAGGCCGGCATCTCTTACTGCTTGCATCCTACTACACACTACACACAAGGGCTACAGTTCAAAAGTTGGCATCCAGACAAGAGCCGGGCAGAGCTGTCACGGGGTGCAAGCGGTGCGTTGACTAGTCTTGAAAAGGGTGCATGAGCCACACCTCCCCAGCACAAAGGAGGCAGGAGCAGAGTATTTGAGCACAAATGCAAAAGCCACATGTGGACATTCATTTGCAATGCGCAATGCGCACATTGCACATCCCCCTTCCAGGCTCACCAACATAGTAGGGCCAGGACAATCCAGCATTACCACCAGCTAGCGCCAAGAGTGCAACCTGTGATGCATGATGTTGAGGCACATGCGAGCGTTTATGGGACTCTATCTCTACGACTCAGATCAGTAACTTCACATGTACACGCAAGCACTAGTGCCCTGCTTTGCCGCTGTTCAAAAACAATGACTTAAGAGATTACTTGCACTGATTGAAACCTGTTGCCAAAAGTTGTTGGCGCCTCACAACAACTGCTTTCCCTTTTTCAAAACAAATTAGATGAAATTGTCAGGTGAACGCAAGCTGATAGGTGCACGTGTGCTGCCATACTGTTACACGATACACATGGACCAACCCACCTACCCACTCACCTATCGTTGCCCTTCTCCCCACGCGCACCTGACCCCCTACACACAGCGCATGCACATACACACTCACACGCACACACACACGTGGACAAACACATGCACACTCATGTGTGCGAGCACAAACACTTGCACACACAAACAAACACATGGGCGAGCGCACCCTCACTCCAGTTAAATCCACAGACTTTTACACACCCACCCACCTGAGCAGTTGCAAAGCCCAGAAGTACGAGGTCTGTTTTTGAGCCAAACAAGAGAGCTGTGGAGCCCATGCCAGCGACAGCATCATCATGCTTGTCCTAAGGGCGTGTCAGGAAGCCCAGGCAGAACACGCGTGCGATTTGAGGAGGATGCACGCAAGACTCTGCAAAAGCTCAAGGGCCAGCCTTGTAACATATTGAGCATACGCGCGTCAGACTCTGAAAGATTCCATAAGGACTGGCCTTATGTCTCTACTGGTGTGGCGCTTGTAGATCTTGCGCACTGGGGGCCTGAGCAGCATATGATGATGCTGCACTCATGCCCATATGACTGAAAGCGCCCACATGACTGGAAGCAAAAGGTCCCCTACATGTTGCAGGCTGTGCGGCTTATTACACTGCAGAGTGCTAGCAGTGAACCCACAGTGATGACATGCCTGGAGGCAGGTGTGAACAGTTCCTAGCGCAAAGCACCTGCAGCTGCTTATGCTGCAAAGAAGCCCAGTGCCTGTGTGCGCAGTGCTCCTGCGTTCACCATCCACCTGAGGGAATGAAATGAGTACCTGTCACAGCATGCTGTGCTTGATGCAATACGACCTTGCGAGCGCGGAGCGCACACGCAGTAGGTAAGGAGAGGGCAGCCCAGGGAGCAGGCTAGAAATGCATGCAGCTGGCACACACACGCATGCCCTGTTGATGAAGAAGCTCACCCTCTCTCCACACCTGGTGTGCATAAATGGTATCGTAGACCAGGCTCCAGCAGGTTCCGGACAGGTACAGAGGAAGGACGACCGACCAATCACATTCGCCTCTCACGGCTGCCCATCCAAGCATTGCCCCCCAATTGATAGTCAAACCTAAGAAAGCTTGTGGCTGCGAGCATGTTTAGTGCCGAGCTTGTTAACGCCCAACAAATGAGGGCAGCAGCAATCAAGAGCAAATGCAATCAGTGGTTTACAAAAGGAGTTCAGCAGCAGGCTCAGCAGAAACAGCATCATCAGCAGCAGCAGTTGTGACGGCAGCGGCAGGAGCGGCGGCAGCAGCTATTACCAAGATCATATAGTGAGCTGCATCAAGACCTGAGGCAGCATTAGACACTCACCCAGAATGTTATCCTCTTCATGAGTGGGTACAGGCCCACAAGAATCAGAGAGGAGGCACCGAGGATTTTACTGCAGAGGAGGCACCAAGAATTCTATTGCAGACAAGAATTTTACTGCAAATCTGCAATGCAGGCGACGAGTGCATCTGCGAGCAAAAGCAGGCCTACTGTTGGTTACGTGTGTGTAGCTGGGCCATGGCAAGTTCCCTGCCTCACTCTGTGATTCCATGGGCAAAAATGAAGACAGGATCCTGAGGCAATCACTTGGATCAGAGCTTCCCCAGGTGCTAGGTTTGCTGCGAGCCTTTTTGAAGCGACTACGTCAGAAATTTCCTGGCTTGGTTGAAATGCGGTTGAAGTGGTTGAAACGCGGCTGGAAGTTTTCTGCCGCACTTCAACTGAGCGCGGTTGTAATCAACTGAGCGGTTGATTCAGCCGCTTAAACCGCAGGTAGTACCAGAATTGTTCATCGGGTATCAGTGATACCGTATCACCCATGTGTTCACTTGCAAGACTGAGCTTACGCCTAAAGCGGCGAATTTTAGATGACATTTAACTAAAATTTCAAATGCATCACAGTAAGCACAGTGGGCCGCCTCATTATGTAGAAATTATCTGTGGTGTGCTTGCTTTGGTCATATGAAGAGCGAAATCTTGCATGTCCCCACCTGTAATCGTTCAGCTGAAGCAGTATGATTAGTCCCAAAGACAATTGAGCAGCAAGGAGACCTGGAGAATGCAGAGAGGAGTAGAAAATCTTTTGGCAATGCGCATTGTGCTGTTCACCATGTTCATCATGATAATATGTCGATACATAAAAATTGTATCTCACTGCTAGCTTGCTTTCAGTTAATGGTCCTTAACATTGCTACAACAGCACTAAAGTGTCGCAAAGCCGGTCTGTACAACAAGGGAGCGCTTGCCCACCTACGGCCTGTGCCGGTGTGACCTCGCCGGATGCAAGGGGTCGGCTTCGAGTGCGTGCTACCTGTCAGAGGACAAAGATGGGCAGCAGCAGGTAGAAAATCTTGGTGCATGAAAGACTTCCACTGCATTACCTAAGCAGCGCTGGCCTGCCACAGCTGTCTTATTGGAAGTCCCCCTCCAGTCTAAGCATAATCAGACAGTATCAACTCACTTGCCGATCAAGTTCACGGTCCCACAAATCATTGATCGTGCATCCAGAACCGCGCAGTAACTGCAAGCACATCCACAAGTCATTGGTGGTGAGGCTACAACGCAAGGCATTTCAGCTCCCACATGCCAATAACGGTGCATTCAAAACCAATGCAGTGCCTACAAGCTTGTCTATACAGATATGTGGCTGAGGGCCAAAGCTTCATGATATAAATATCAATGCTCTGGCTAAAATGAGCCAAGTCGCGGCTCACTTAAAATCTATATTTTTTTGCATGCTAGCAATGCTTGTGACAGTTGCGGAATCCTGCCATTTGTTTGTTGTCACATCCCTCCTGCTGATGCTACCCACCAGCAATTCTGAGCTCCATGTTATTATCGCTCACTGACTAGCATACAATAAAGTGTTGACGCTTAATGCTTGACACATATGCAGACACACTTTGTGCTATTACGGCTCGTGACAACAAGCAGGGCACAAGTCCATGCCGGGGGGGTCCAGTACACACTGGAAGCAAAACCCTCACCACTGCGCCAAGGCTGAAGAGGATTGTGGTCCAAAGGTCTGGCCAGCATCCAGGTTGAGCTGCCATGGCAATGGACCTGCAGCCACGGCAAGGCAAGATGACCCACAGCCTTAGTTCGTCCACCTTGCCCACCAGCCATGGCCTGAAATGACATGCATCCATGGTTGAGCATGACATAGTGCATCGTCGTGCCTTCCAATCTAAGCAGGCACGTTCCAGGTCCAGGGTACGCGCGCGTGACACAAGTTAGGACGCGCACCCGACAGCACACAACACTAAATGAACTCCACCTCAATTTACATGGGGGTGAAATGCAGACCCCAAGCATTTCCCCTAAAATCAGGGGAAACAGGGGACCTCACAGCGCCAGCTGCACGCTGGCCCAAACCCCATGCGGAAAAGGGGCACAGGGTGCACAAACTCAATTTTGCCAGAAACAAACTTGCCTTCATCAGTGTATTTAACAGGTGGGGCTTGCAGGAAGAGTTCAGGCGCTTCTTCTCCTACTTACCACAAGGATGGCCACAGCAGGAGCCAGGTGCCAATAGGCTTATCCAGGCGCATGAGCTGTGCGAACGGTTGGGCCCGTGGGGGAAGCATGCGCATCAGCAGGGAGGGGCTGGACGGCGAAGGGGTCTCCTGGTGCTGTCTACTGCCTACTGCACACCCGTTAACATTTGTATTCTTATGTTTGAAGTGTTCTCTTTTTCGTGTTTTGCTTGTACGTGTGTGTGTGTGTGTGTGTGTGTGTGTGTGTGTGTGTGCGCGCGTGTGTGTGCGTGCGCGCGCGCGCTCGTGTGTGTTTGCGCGTGTGCACATGCAGCTGTGCTTGGTCATGTGCAGACGCATGACACTAGTAAATCAACTTTAAGGCCTATTGTTGCTGTTCCCATTCACTGTACTATGGGTGTGCATGCAGCCAACAGTGAGGTAGCAATGCAAGGACTGCTGCAGCTTGGCTGGCTCCACTTGGGGTATGCAGGTTGATGACAAGTCCTTTCACCTAGACTCCCTGGTGAGCTCTTCGCTTGCAGTTGCTGCGGCAGCTGGGAAGTTTTGTGCCAGTGCCTCCACTGCTGTAACTGCTGCCCATGGAAGTGCCTTGCTATGCTGGCACAGAGAGGTGACCTCGCTGATGCTCTGGCATCCTTGCACAAGCTTGTTGATAAAGCTACTGCTGTACTGCATGGACCCGCCATGTGCCTCTTTTCATGCCAGAGCTGTTCATCACTGTGGTTAGACCTATAATCTGAGTGAATGCTGGGTTGCGCTGGTCCTTGGTGTTGATTCAGGGTGTGGTTTACCTGCACATAACGACGCAGATCCAAAGTAGATTTATGAGGAAAAGGTCTAATTATCAAAGATGGGCAGATTAACCGTCAGTCAACGAACAGGCATGGACAAGGAAGGGCAGCTGAACTCTCCATAGAAGAAATTCACGTAGAGCGTAGGCATGCCCACCCTGATGCACACAAATATGTCCATAAAGCTTACCAGCACATGTCCCTGAAGCTCTGCATGGCAGCCTTGGTCAGATTCCTGATACTTGTTGCTGCAAATATCTGTGCTTGTGCTGACCCCTTGAAGACACCGAAGGACCTGCGACCCTCCTTTTTTGAATGACAGTACTTGTAGTGCTTGTGAGCTGGATGCTCCCCGGCTAGCCACAAAGAGCAGAGGATACATTTGATCACACTTCACTTCGTGACATTCACATTATATAGCGCAATATGATTATAAATCAAACAATCCCAGCGTATAATTTTATTCAACTGATCCATCCGTTCATCTTCCATCAAGATTAATCAATCTTTGAAACATTGTATACAAAAATAAAAAAGATTTGATTTGGTAAGTCATTGTCACCTTGTTTGAAGCTCAGCTAAGAGCCGTTGGCTCAGCATGCAGATGCAAGAGGATCAGCATGTTTTGGTGTCACAATGAAACTGTATTGATGCAATAATTTTCCTGTAGGCCGTGATGCAAATTCCTGCTGGGCCAGGAAATTGTTTGACGACTTTTTTGTGCGACCAGTCTTGTCTTTTCGGGCTAAGCTAAATGAAATGAGATAAATTTTCAGCTTCAGAAATCTTATTCAAAGTCATGGCAAGCTGATGGCTGGCGAGCTCGCCATGGCTGGCGAGCCTCGAGGCTAAAGCGTCCAGCTTGGTGCTGTTTGCAAACAGACTGAATCGTGCAGTTTGTACTCTCCATGCTTTCAACTTTCATACTGCACACAGAAAACATACAAACTGATTTGAGTGGCTAACACACTGATACTTCTGTATCAGGCTGAGAGTCTGCCACATGCAGAACAGCCTTTAGACACAATTGGCGATTGCTATCTAGACGATCACTTAAGTAGTTAGTCAACCAACTCCAACAGACCAAACAGGCAGTGCAGCACACATATGGCTGCAGCACTTATCTGGCGTGACAACTGCCTTCGGTATATAGCCATGCCATGCCCTCAATTTTTGGTCAACCTATCTGAGACGTTCCTCATTGAGGGACAAGACCCTCAAGTGTATTTATAAGATAGTCAGGGGAGGGCAAGCAATCCAGATCCCAATCTTTGGATCTATATGGGACTTAATTGTTGTGTCTACTTTCAGTTTGCATCCTAGTCAACAACTACTTTTCTTACGTGTTTTTGACATGCAGCCTAACAGTCGCATTTTAGCTGTCGCACTTTTTAACTGATGGCTTATCCTTTAAAACTGTAAATCTGTATCTCAATCATGGCTGATTTTTGGTTCAAAAAGAAAACTCACAAATGCCCTCAGGGATAACCCTGGTGGCATGAAGTGAGGAAGAGGCATTGATCCACTGCAAGTACCAGACAGTCTTCCACCAGGTTGTAGTACCGCTCTGGATAGTCGAGCAGGTGGCGGGGCATCTGAGATGGGAAGTCGATTATCCACCCTCGCAACCTGTGGGTTCGGGTTCGAACCTCACTGGAGGCCACAACCGGCTAAGCTGCCCTCGTTCGGCGGATACAGCCTTAAAACCTTACCTTACCTTACCTTCCACCAGGAAGTCAACGTTCATCGAGGTGCCCAAACCCAGGGTTCTGGGATGAACCACTCCTGCCTTATGGTTATTCTTTAAATCAGAGGATTTCTCCCACCCTCTGCTGATGGATTTGTTGCGAAGAATGCTTAAATTTTTTTGCTGGCACGCATACCCCATTAAATGATGAAAAATAGAATTAGAAATAGACCTGAACTGGATTGTACAGTCTATGCAATTCAGACTGACCAAAAAACTATTTTTTTCCAGTGCTTCCTGCTCCTATCTATTTCATGCCATGAACCTCAGACGTTTTAAAATTCTCTCGGCCGCCCAACAGCCTGGCTGACAGGGGGCATCTCTTTCAAATTTGTATGCATTTGTGCCTTTCTAGGTCCAGGTTGAGGTTGCAGGCCTGATGGGATTCGGCGAAGCTGCTTTTGCTTGGAAGGCACAGCTATGTACTCTGTACCTAACCTTGCAAGGGTTACAAGGGTTACAAGACCTAACCTTACCCCGTGATCTTGAAGTAGTCAAAGTTTCATAGAATCATTGCTACAATGTGAAGTAGATGAGATGAATTGGTCCCAGGTTGCAACCAAAAATCACTGCAAACATTGTCAGGGCGCGTTGGCATTCAACCTCCTCTCCCTGTAAGCCCAAGCTAGCTGCAACAATGGCTTTGGAAGGCGCTCAGTGGCATTAAGCCAGAACAACTGCTCAGAGTACCCCCGGGACACGTTGCCATACCTGCAATGCAAGAGAGGAAGCAACAAAACTTGTTAAGGAAAAAGCTTCCTTGCCAAGGATGTAACATCCGGAGGAATAAGGTTCCAACACTTCTTTGCACGGCCAAAAGCAAGCAACTGGGTTTGCAACCAAGGGGGCTAGCAAGTAAAGGGCCGCAAGGCAATTACGCAGCAGGTCAGAATGGAAAAGCCACATCGCCCCTGCACATGTACATACCTTGATTTGATGGCTAGGGCAGCAGCTTCGTCTGCACACCGCAAGCCTTCATGCAGCCAAGAGGCGACCTCCCCCCCATATTCCCCTCCAATCCCTTGCCCTGGGACAACACCCAAGGCCCCTAGCAGGCGCTCAGCACAGAACTTTGTCTGAATAGCGAGCGTGATGTGGAGGTCAGATCCCGGCGCAACTGCAAGCAAGGCAAAGAGCCAGAGGCACAAACACCTGGTTTTTCATCAAAGTCACAGGGTGCGAGCCGCATAATGAAAGTGAAGAAATTCGAAGTGGTGCTCAATTAAAAAACAGAGCATGGCAGAGGGTGCTGCAGGTTTGGTTCTGTCTTGTGTAAGCGTGACTTAGTAGAGAAGCAGGACCAGACTGGGGCGGCAAGATAGCGGGACATGATAAGGGTGCATGAGCAAGGAAGAGCAGCAAAGGGCCTGATCACCAATGACAGCTTCCTGATTCTTCACATTCCCTCAACACACCCTCCTTGATGATCCGCTGTGCTCCCTCAAAGGCTGCAATGTCAGCTAGCAAAGGGCCTTGTGCTTCTTGCTCCCTCCCCCAAGCTTTAATTGAATCCTCAACGTCCACCTGATGCATGCAGAAGACAAGCTTCCCTAGATAAATTGCTGAAGACTGACATGGTGGAACATGCAGCACATAAAAGAGTTTGGGGCGCAACACATTTGTGAACGGTGCAGGGACGGCGCATGGTCAGGCACAACATCAAAAGCATCAACACAGCGTTTGACACATAAGCACTGACAGTCCCAGACTAGTCTGGGTAAACCTGCTGCCATGCCAAAGATGGATGGTACAACGGAAATGAACTTAATCAATTCTACTCCCACCAGGTCTGAGTACACCTGCTGCCATGCCAAAGATGGATGGTACAACATTGACCAACTCAGTCAAGTTCTGCTCCCACCAGGTCTGAGTACACCTGCTGCCATGCCAATGATGGATGGTACAACGGAAATGAACTCAGTCAATTCTACTCCCACCAGGTCTGAGTACACCTGCTGCCATGCCAATGATGGATTGTACAACAGTGACCAACTCGTCAAGTTCTGCTCCCACCAGGTCCGCTCGATCTGCCACTGTAGGTGCGTGCACTGCGTAGTGGCTGGCCTGAAGCCACAGCAGCCGCTGGATCTCCTGCTCACTGTCGCCGCCAGCGATCGTGCTGTCACTGTCAAAGGATGCACCTTGGGTAGTGTCCATGAGCCCTAGCTCCTGGCACAGTGTAGCGAACTCCCTCCTGATCAGGAGTTGGTGAGCAAATTGCTTGCAGGATGGCTTCGATGCAGCACAGCCAAATTGAACTTGCGAAGGCTGCAAGTGTATTTGGCAGCATCCACATGCATAACATGCCCAAGCTGCTTAGATTGTGTTGAGAGGCAGGCGGCAAGGATGCATTAAACAGTGCTCACTGATGAGTCCCTCGGATGGTTAACACAGCTTTTGTGCTAGGCCACTGATAAGAGATCCTAGATTGAGCCCTGGCATCATAATACCATGGGATGAAGTTGAAGATGGCCGCTTAGGACTTGCGTCATCTTGACTAGCAAAGTCTCAAGCTGCCCAGGCCAACATACCCCAGGTTCTGCAACAGGCCCCTGAATGTTCAAATGTTGGGCAAGTGGGTATGAGGGAGGAACTATAAAGTGAAGGCATTTGTTTTGTACTCTGCCTTTTTGCACTCTATCAGAACCAGTTGGCGGTTGTCACACCAGTTGGTGCGGATAATTGTCGGGGAACCAGATGCAGCCGAATAAATGTAAGCGCATGGCAGCATGTCATAAGGCAATGTGGGCTGAACAGAGCAGATTTTGCGCGTCCGGGCGGTGGTCGCGGCTTGGCAAACGGTGCACCCAGGCAGAGAGCTCCAGACCACCAGTTACCACGCTGGCGCACCTTCCCTCACCCCACGTGTGGACTAAGGCGCCGAATTTGTCTGCTGTGGTGTTATGGAGACAAAAGTGACTGCGGCAAGGGGCGAGAGGGGGCTGGCCTGGCGTTCCCACGCGTGCTTGCACGGAGAATGTGTGCACCTCTCTCTGTCCGTCCGGCCCTCCACGCAACCGCCCCTCACACAGCTTGCACTAAAAAACAACAATGGTGTGCAGGAGAGGGGGTGGGGCAACAGCGCTGGCGGACACCGGCTTGAAAAACCCTGTTGAGCTGGTAAATTGGTCGGTAGCAATTGAGCTAAGCACTGCCGGCGCGCTCATGCCCGCTCCTGCACGACAAGGGTCACTGCCGGCGTGCGGAGCCAGGAACGGCCAACGGTGCACCGACTGGGGCAGCGGACAAAGGGCCCATGATAATACCATTTCTGCGGTATTGCTGATTTCTCGGCGGTGCGAACAAGCCGCGGATGGCCCGGGATCCAGTGCAGAAGTAAAAGAAGGCAAGTACGGGGGAGCAGGGCAGTTGCACTCCTGCCCCCGCAATTGCGGCGCCGGTTATTGCGCTGGCGTCAGAACAGGTGTACTTAAGTATAAATGTTGCGTGCGTGACACCATCACAAAAGAGGCGGGTGTGCATTCGGGCGTGTGTGCAAGCGCGAAAGCCAAGCGCTGGCACGGCGAAGCGGCCTTCTTGCCATGCAAGCACAACCCGGCTTCCATGCACTTATGCCAGGCTGTTTGTGTGTGTGCGCCTGTGTGTGTGTGCGCGCGCCTGTGTGTGCGTGTATGTGTGCGTGCGCGCGTGTGCGTGTGTGTGTATGCGCGTGTGCGCGTGCGTGTGAGTGTATGCGTGTGCGTGTGTGTGTGCGTGTGAGTGTATGCGTGTGCGTGTGTGTGCGTGTGTGTGTGTGTGTGCGTGTGAGTGTATGCGTGTGCGTGTGCGTGTGCGTGTGTGTGTGTGTGTGTGTGCGTGCATGTGTGTGTGTGTGCGTGTGTAAGCTCGTGCACACCTCCCAACCATCTGCAATCAAGCCTATGTACTATCCCACGAGGCATCAAGTTAGTATCCGCTGACGGGTGAGGGCGTGGTCAAGGAGCTGTACGTGTAGATTCAAGCACACACGGATGTGCGTCCGGCAGTGTGCCATGCTTGCATATCAGAGGTGGGCGCCCCTTTCCCTCCTCCCTCCCCCCTTCCACGGCGTTGCTTCACACATTTGATTTTTGAAGCCGCGCCTAGGACACGCACGCCCACCTTGCGGCCTCCCTCTCTGCCTCTTCCCCTCTGCCATTCATCTCCTGTCTCCCCATCTGCCTCCATCTCAGTATCCCTCTCACCCACTTGGTGCTGACAAGGTGCAGACAAAACATGTGCATGCACTGACTCACTCATGCATCGCTTAAAGCTCTGCAAATGGATGTACCTGACATGGTTCAAAGCCGCCTGTGCTGTCTCAAGGAGCTCGGGGTCACCGCCCAGCTCGGGGCCCAGAGCATCCCCGATCGCCTGAATGTGCAGTGGCACATTTGTGGGTGTGTGGGTGTGTGGGTCGGGGCCCAGAGCATCCCTGATCGCCTGAATATGTAGAGGCATGTTTGTGGGTGTGTGGGTGTATGGGTCGGGGCCCAGAGCATCCCCGATCCCCTGAAAGTGCAAAAGCGTGTTTAGGGGTGTGTGGGTGAGGGGATTGGGTGCTCTGGTCTGTTGGGGTGTGGGTGTAGATGGTAAGGGAGGGAGGGGCTAATAAAACTAGGAAGAAGACGCACATGCATGAATTACTTGTACCATTTGACCTGATGCCTTGTTGGGGTTACCTTGTCTGCACTTCGTCAGCATCAAGTGGTTGAGAGGGAGGCAGAGGGGGAGACAGAGGGTGAGGCAAAGGATGAAAGGCTGAGAGGGAGGGAGGCAGCAAGGCGGGTGTGCGCGTCCTAGGCGTGGGGTTTGTTTAGAAAGAAATCAGTCAGGCGCATGCTGGGGAGGGGGGAGGGAGGAGGGAAGCACCCGCCCCTGTCACCAGCACGCCACCACAGACAAATCAGGCACCCAATTGCACGCGTAGGGCTCAGGAAGAGGCGCAGGGCGGCACTTGTGGGTCGGGAGCACTTTGCCCCCAAGTGCACCGTTTGACAAGCCGCGACCGCTCGCGGAGTCCCCGCGAAGTGCGCTGTCCAACCATCATTGCCTCATAACAGGCTGCCTTGTCTTAAAATCAATTTGGCTGGTTCAGAGATGGAGGAATTACCTGTGCCAAGTGGCGCAAGTGGCTAACCCAAATGGCTCTGACAAACTTGTACAAAACATTTGGCTGAGGCTGAGAGTACCAAACACATGCCTGCCATCCCAAGCGCGCATAGTTGCACGGATCTGCATGCGCGTGCACTCTGCCAGCACGAGCGCGCCTGTGAAATGTGTACAGGCCTGCGCTCACGGGTCAGGCTCCAGCAGGCGCTTGCACATGCTCATGACGGACGTGCACGCATCAAGAGGCAAAAGTACGGTCGTGCTTTACAATGGGGCAGACACGCACATGACATGCTCACCTCTTGAGCCACCTGGGCATTCTGGGCAAGTGCTTGCATGGCTGCTTGCGCCTCCTGGGGAAGCTGAGACTCAAAGGTGCAGCGTGGACACCGGCACTCAAACCCATAGCTTGCCTGAGGCTCACAAGTGTAGTGTGGACGGACAGCGCGGCTCAAAGGTGCAGCGTGGCCAGCGTGGCTCAAAGGTGCAGCGTGGACAGGGCACTCAGGCCCATACCGTGACTGAGGGGGCATGCTGGAGCGTCATGAGGCAAATCAATGTGTCATCTGGAGGATGCAGTCATCAAAGAGGGAGTTTTGGTGATGATAATGAGGTGGAGCAGGAGAAGGAGAAAAGGAGGAGGGTTGGGAAGGTGAGGGGAAGAACCTATGCAAACCTGTGAAAGCTTACAGCACACCTGCTTTGTTGAATTGCCGTTAGCCCACCAAAAACCTCACATCTACTGTTACTCATCAGCTTGAAGTTCACACATCCACACTTAGTAGCTTTGATCACAATTATAATTGCATATATATAATTCTGCTTCTTTGCACTACCATAGTTGTCCCTGAGCCTCATTCAACTTGACGCAGGCACCTGCTCACAGGTGCAATAACCCCCCAGTAAACATTAACCACCTTTCACCTGTAGGTGCATGCGTCGCGCCCCCACCGGCTCCAGTAGCTGAGGCCCGCAATAATTGATGGTCACAGCTTCCCCTGCCGGAACATCTCTAGCTGCATGCATGATGATGTACGGTTCTTGCTGGCTCATTCTGCTGCTGCTGCTGCTTCTGGCCTCGCTGTCACCGCCGCTGGCGCTGCTGCCTTGGGTGAAGCGGTCAGGTGAGGCGGTTGAGCACACCGCGAAAAACACAGTGTTTGGCGTGCAGGAGTGATTAAAGATGGAGAACATTGGCCTGCAGCGCAAGGGTGGCATGTTGCGGTAGTCTGTGAGGCTCACTCACACCCAAAAATACTGATGCAAACTGATGCTGAAACAGGGGAGACTGCAGCAGTGTAGTTTTTGGCCAGTGAAGGAAAACGCAATAGCGGGATATCAGTTAACTATATGTTAATCCAGCACGTGCTCAGCGGGAGCTGGAACATGCACAATGGTACAATCTGCTCGCCACTGGCCCCATCGCTGTTTCGTTGAGCAAGAAAACGACCATTTTGCTCACACAATGATTGCCACCTGGACGTTGCACGGGGTATGGCCCATACCGCATGGACATGCCGTTCAAATCGGGACTAACCAAGTGAGATACATCAGCCTAGCCGTGAGTGCAGCACCCCTAGGAATTGATCGAGCAGCACATGCGACGCAAAAAGCTGAGGGCCAGATGGCGAGTGAAGCAGTTCTCTCCTCACAAGCTTTGCTTACCATATGCCACAGAAGCTGCCAAGTTCTTGAGACGTGACACCTCTGCACAGCAGGGAACAGAGAAAGCCAGAGTTCCACTTGGCAGCCCAGAGCCATGCAAAGCTCAAGAGTCTGCTGACTCAGGTGCCACCAAGCTTCGCTTCTTGGGATCAGTGTTGGTCTTCTTCCACCCAGACAGCTGGAGGCAATCCAGCTGGGGTCCGGCCGCAGGCAAAGACAATCCAGCAACATCAAGGCATGCAACACGTGGAGGCCACAAAATAGTCCGATCCTACCCGTCCAACCTCCTACCTGCCATAACACACAACCCACAAGGTGAACGGGCAGACGCGCGCGTGTATCAAGCAAAAAGGCAAGCACACAAACAGGAAGCACACACCCACAAGGCGTTTATGTCTGCATATGCTCGGCTGCACCCGAGCAGGCTCTTGCCACCCACCTCAGATGCGCGGCAGCAAAGTCCTGTGCCCTTGTCCCGTACGCATTGAAGTCGACCACGCGCTCCGCTGCCCCCTTGGCATCCACCACTGTCCGCGGCAAGGCGCTACCGCACGCGCGTGCATGGCTCGCCCGTCGCTCCTGCATCCGCTGCGCCTGCCCATCCTTCCCCGCCTGCACCTTTGGGTTGTCGTCCTGGTTTGCGCTCCCGCCGCCAGCTGTGGCAGTGTAGCTGTGGGGCACAGCATGCTGCAGCAGGGACTGCACGCTCTTGAAACGGTCGCTGCCTTGCGAAGCGCTTTGGGAGCTTGAGAGCCTGCTTCCATCCCCATCCCCATCCCCACCGTCAGCAGCATCCACACCATGTGTGCTGGCGCCGGCCGTGGCTGTGCCCTGGAACAGGCTGCGCACCCAGCCTGCCCTCCAGGCCCGCTCGCCGGTCAGCGGTGGGCCATCGCCTCCGCGCAAGTACGGCACCAGCGCCTCGACGAGGTCGCCCAGGTTGGGCTGCTGCCCGGCCTGTGTAGGTGCGGGGTGGCGTGTGGCTGTGGATCAGGCAGTGCCGCCGCCTCAAAGCCAAGGGTCAGGGTCAAGGGCCCGCCGCAAGCGCTTGCGCAGGCAGGCATGCGCCCCCCTAGCTGCGATGCGGGTTGGTGATGCCTGCCACAGGGCCGGCAGAGAGCCGGCAGCCACAGCGTGGCCAGCGGAAAAAAAGCCGAGCCGCGCCCCGACTGCCCTTGCTTGGCCGCGGGCTGCCCTAGAGCCAATCTTGCCAGCCAGCATGTGCTGCGCATGACCAGCAAGCATTCTGCTGGCTTGAGTCACAGGGGCACTGCCCAGCCCTGCGATGGTCAGGGCTTGACCCGTGTGCATCATATGCATGAGCGAGCAGCTGTGGTGCAGGACTAGCTGCCAGGGGGGTCCTGCAATAGCCTTTTCCCTGCATGACGCTCGCACTGCTCATGCACAGGGCGCAGGAGCGGCTCACACCATGAGGGACGAATAACAATAATCTGGCTCCGGAAGTGGCAGACAGCGCACCCTTCCGTCCCCACCGCGTCCCCCTCCCAACCACATACTCAACGAGCGCATGCCTTCATGCTTGCGCGCGCCGCCCTTTTGGCGCAGGGACGCGCAGTCCTCATGTGCAAATGGAGCATGTGGGCGCAGCATGTGCCAAAGGGTGCAGACAAGGTATCCCTAGGGAGGCATCAGAACCCCAACAAGGCATCAGTACACAAGAGGCGTCATTACAAAACACATGCTTCAGGAAGGGATGGCCATGCAGTGGAGGCGGTGCGCTTCGCGCGCCTTGTGGCGCATGCACCCAGGCCCAGACCAGGCCGCACTGCGCAGTAGGGCCGAGAGGGCGCAATGACCTGAGGGCGGCTGCGTTGAGCTGCACACCTGCGCCCACACTGCCTCAAGCGGCGGGGTCACCAGGAGCCGCTCCCCAGCACGGATGGGTGCGTTGGCCACAAAGCCCAGGCCCCCGTGCTCTGCAAGCAAGCCCAGGCCACACAATACAGGACAGTGGGAGGCAGCACCACGTCATGCAAGAGGAGGGGGGCACAGTCAGAGCTGACTGGAGGCGCGGCAGGCTGCTGCACTGGCTGTGGCATCAGCGGATGAGGGTTGCTGGCTGCAAGGGCCCCTCCCTGGTCCTGGCGTGCCTCAAGGCTCTTTTGCTTGGCTCGCGCCAAGCTGCCTTCCCCTGGCAAGCACAGCTCTCCTCACGGGCTGGCTGGCTGGCCGGCCTTTGGATGGGCAGGGTGGCATGCGCGCACCTGCTTGGTGCAGGGAGAGCTTAGCGCACAGGAAGGGTGCCAGGGGTGCGTCCGACCGGTAGAGGGCAGCGTGGGCTACCACGCCGCGTTTGGCCGAGTTGCTGAACTCACGCCTTGCCCTAACCTTGATGGAAAGGCACTGGTGGCTTGACAAGCAGGGAAGTAATGCTGTGTTCATTGCTCAGCTTGCCCAGATTCTCCTGTGGCGGCCTTGGCCTTGATCTTCCACGATTGGTCGTCCTGTGTAAGCAGGTACATGAGGCAACACACCACACCGCATGATCCTCTTGAGTTTCCAGGGGGTGCAAGCAACTGTGTTGTGTCATGGCGAACTGCAACGTATTGTTGCCACATGCTGATGCTCTTGAGGCAAAAGGCCTTCAATCTCTTCAGGTCTAGGGGTGGATACCCATCAAATCACATACCATACGTTGAGTGATGAGGAAGTGCACCATAATCATCAAACACCATCGATAATATTTTATCACGGTTTTGAGTTCCACTTGCAACTTGACAAAACCAAACATGTAGCAAAAGCGCAAAATGTGGGCGTGAGCGCACAGAGCGCTAGGCTTTAAGGTTCTAGAGCCCTTAATTTTGAATAATATAACAGAAATCTCGATAAAGTACCGGGGTGTGTGTGTCGGGGAGCCGATGCGCAGGCGCACCTTGCAGGCCTGCCTGATCAGTCTCATGAGACACTCTGGTGAACAAAATGGCGGAAACATGAAGTTATGTCCTTACAAAACTCACAATATCTACATGCCAAATAGGCAAAGTGGCCCCCAAATTTGGCCAAAGTATATGGACTGCCTAGGAGGTCCGGACCGGGGCGCCCCACCATTTTAGGGTGTCATCTTACAATCAGGAAAATACTGTTCTTATCAATAACAAAGTGAATGGTGCAGAAACCAGAATGGGCACCCCTTGTATTATATGGTCATCGCCATGAAAAGCCCTCAAGGGCGATTTTAATCAACACCAACTTAGGGCCTTAATATTGGGAATTTTATAAGGGCAGTCATTCAATGCTTATACAATGGCAACAATAATGTCACCAATATTCACATAGGCAGCAGAATCGAGTAGCGTCTCCCCTGCTGGCCCCAATAAAACTCTGGCACTAAAACTCTGGCAATAAAACTCTGGCTCCAAAATCAGAGTTGTGCACTTTACTACTGACGCCGTCAACCGTCATTTGCCGGTACTGCGTAATTTACAGTTTTGACCGTGATTTAACCAGTTTTGACTGTGATTTAACGTGATTATTTTTTTACGTCAGACGGTGGGGTTTTCGGATATTTACGATGCAGGCCCGTCAGAAATTACAGACAAACGATTTTAGAGCACAGTTCAGCAGCAATCTGAGATTGTATGATCATCTTCTATCACTTTAAATTTTGACAAATTGCTAGACAGACAGATGGGAGTGGGTCTGCATGCGAACCTGCGCATGTGTGAGTGCATGGATGAGTTGCTGGGTGGCGTATACATGTTGCATCTTATACAAGTGTTGGTGAGTTGTTGCTCATGCTCATGCATGTGCACCTTTACCTTACTTGCTGCATAGCCACAGCCTCGAGCAGCTCCACCATGTAGTGCATTGAATGGCAGGCTGTTTGCCATACTGTGAGGCTGCAAGCAGCCCTGTGCAGAATAATAAGACCAATGCAAACCCTAATTTTCCACCTGTTGAGATCATAGTTCCATGAGATTTCGCTAGCGAGAATGTGGGCAGGATGATATGAGCACTAGAGGTCAAAAGGCCAACAGAGACAGAGTTCCTCTAATAGGTTGCACAGATAGGGCGTTTCAAAGGACTTCAGTTTAGCAAAAGGTCTTCAGTTTAGCAAAGCGAATCATGAAAAAACGTGTGACCGTGAAAATTTTTGGGAATTCGAGTTCCCAAAATAAACAAAATGTTTTGCGTGTGACCGCGGCCTTACCCCAATGGCTTCTACCAAACCTTTTAGCAGATGAACGTCGATCCTGTTCTAGACCAGATGCTATTTGCATATGCATATCCAGTTGGAACGAAAAAAGGCCATCAAAGAGACATACAGGCTATACACCCTTTGCGCTGGGATGTTCACCTCTTTGAAGTCAAATATTGTGATGACACACGACCAGAACAACAACTAGCAAGAGCAACAGAACAGCATATTAGATTGAAGCACGCCCTTGCACAGCAATGCCATAAAGTAAGCCTACGTACCATCCTGATTGGAGTGGCGGGGACCATCTATAAATGTCATACTGAACTACACCTGAGTAAACTTGGCTTAGACCTATGTAGAGTAAGAAAACTTACTCTCGATCTTAACACTCATTCTACTCAATACAACAAAGATCATAAATACAAGTAGGAGGTTGAAAAGGATCAAGGAACGAACAGATGGCTCTTTTTAGAACCCTGCCGCCCCCCACTTATGACCTTCTTCCTATTTTAATGGTGGAGGTTTGCCTGGTGCTTGCACCAGATGTAAATTTCTTCCTTAGTTTACGCAAACAGGGGTTACCTTGTTGGCGTAGTCTTTTTTCTTTTTCTACCCTGATTGCAATTGAATTTCTTTAAGGGCACCCTAGGTGTGAAATGGTCTGAGCCTAATTGGCTTGTACTACGCGGGGACTTGAGGAGCTTTTTTGCTGCTTGCGTCACGGTAACTACGGTAGTTTTTCTTTCTTTGCTTTTTCACGCGCCGACCTCTGCAATTCTAGTTGGTTTAGAGCTACTTTTAAACTTCAATTTGTATCATTCAAGTTTGTTAAGTTTCAGTTGGTAAAGTTTACAACGATTCACAAGCTTGTTCAGACCAACGTTCTCTTGAGCATACTCCTCACCTTCAAACTCATCAGGAAAGGTCTGCTAGCTTGTCTGCCCGCAACCCTCCAGATCCCCACTGACAGCTTTCTCCTTTTTCTGGTGATGGGGCTTATCTTTCCGAGTGGTATTTTCCCCTAAATTCATGTGGAGTTTTTTCTTGCTGCTTGCATAGTTTTTCTTTTTTTCTTTCCGAAAGATAATAGAGACTTTCGGCTTGTTATCCTCTAATAATGCCACTCTTAAGCAGGGCCTTCACGCAAACCATAAGCTGGTGCCCAGAGCTAAAACATCTTGGGCTTCAGACATTTTGCGCGCCTTTGAGGAATTGTGAGGCTGTGACATGCACAGACAAGCTTTTTTGCAGGGGCTTCCTATTTGTTACTCAGATCATCTGAGTAACTAAGTGAAGTGATTTCACCAGCAACCTGATCAGTCAAACTACCTGGCTGAAGTTCAAACTTAAACTTGTAACTTCATAAGTTATGACCAGGCCGGCGGGACAGGAACTGTGACAAGTGTTCCTGTGCTGCTCTTCAAAATGAGGTGCATGTTCTTTTCCACTGTCAAGACTTGTTTGTGTGCTCTCTTAGAAGAAAGTACTCTTTCCTTTTCTTCCCTTTCTGCCAATCCTTTTCCATGGAGGCCCCTTATATTCCACATGCCTTGCCTAGTCAGACTGTCCTTGAATTTCTTTCTCAACGGCACAATAGACTCTGCCATTTCATTTCGGACATTATGGACTATTTTTTGGCTGGCGAAGACCAGCAACAAACCAATCAGCCTAACAACCTGGCTGGCGGTTAACCCTTTAAACTTGTAACTTATGACCAGGCCGGCGGCTGTCCTCGTCCGGCGGCATACAGCTATGTAACCTTACCATACTTGATTTAGCCAAATTGCCCTTATTTGGCAGGTGCAGCGTGGAACCCCCTCTGAACTTGTCACCAAACAGTTCATCACAGAACAATCCAACATCTTACATATCATCAAGACATGAATTTAACGGCAGCTTTTGGGATGAATTGTTTTCAGACTGGTGCTGGGAAATTGTCATATGCAGCCCGACAACCTCAACAAAATGCAATGGAGTCAAAGGTGATATGAAGAGGGCATTCCATGCCTCCAGGCTTTCCTGATGCCTAGGCTGCCGTTGGCAGGAGTTCAATAACTCAGTAGGCAACCCAAAGCAAAACCTTTTGCTTGCCTCTGCTGCCCATAGGCCCATGCGTTAAGTCCACAAGGCACTCACGGATCCCCGCTCTGCTCTTCGGATGCCATTCAGGTGATGCACTTGCACATTGAGCTGAGCCTTCACAAAGTTGCGCTCACCAGGTAGTAAAACAATGGCATTGTCAGCATTTGTGCAATAAAAAAAACACGGGCTGCTGGCTGTATGGTACAGGCTGGAGAGAAAAAGCAGCAAGAAATTAATTACCCATCATGCGGAATTGCAGACAAGGAATCGCCCTGTCCCAGTGCCACTGCCCTATCACACCATCTACCAAGCACAGATTCCCTTGCCCTGATGAGGCAGAGCAAAAACACAATTGAGCATGGGGTGAACACACACACATGCTGCAGGTATAGGACACAGTTATTGTCTGCGGCCTGAGCTGCAGGACATGAGCCACATAGGCTCGACCGGACCAAAAAACAAGCGAGGCTGAGGAAATGCTTGTCAAGCACCAACTGCACACATCAGTGCTGCAGGCCAAAGCAGCAAACATCTTTACCTTTGTGCTCTCCTTTAGTGCGTCTCCCCTATTTGTTGCCATTGTATAGCGGATGGCACAGCTAGTATCTGGCCAGTGCCGTTGTTCACTCAGAAATGAGCCAAGCTGAGCCTTATCCCTGGGTCTTGGCGCATACCAGTCAGGCAATGTCAGCAGTGTAGGCTTCAGCAAAATGGCATGCACAGCACAAGTGGCAGCCAGTCTATGGCTGTCTGAGCATATCGCACACATAAAAAAGAATTGCCACACACACGGGGAGGTGCTTTGTTATGGTCTCACACAGCCCATTTCGCTGATCATGCGACTGACTAGGTTCAGTTTCCCACAGCTGCAGGTGGGCCTTCCTGGGCACATTTTCACAAAGCATGCCCTCAGCGGGTGCCCCTGCACACAAATTGCAGCGCCCAACGTCTCACCGACAGCAGCGCATTTGCTCCCTCAGCTAGGCCCTCCTGCACGAGCCTTCACAAAAAGTGTGTGCCTCCTGCATCACCACAGGATAGCACTCACACAGACACAAGGCCATCCTGCATCGCTTTCCTGTCACCGCACATGACACTCCCACACTTTGAGCGCCGCGCACCTGAGTGTGGGCATTGTGTGAACGACAGTACACCCAGCGGACAGTGCAGAGCAACATGCTGCCCCTGGCTGCAAACAAGCTGCCCCTGACTGCAATCCAGTCCATACAGCCCACCGGCTGTCCACATGACCGGCAGAAGACTGGGTGTAAGTGCGCATGCTTGGTGGGAGGGCAAAGGCACGATCATCCCATCATCACCTCGGGCAGTAGCTGACAAACCAGCCACCTCTATCCTGGACACCTACGGTGGCCACCGCTTCTCAATGCTTGATAGAAGGGGCACACAGGGGACCTCCTACAGCATGAGGCCCGGGAACCTGTTGCTGCGCATGGATGGGCGGCGGCCTGAGTCTAGCATCTCCCTGCCTGCCCGCACCTGCATGCACACACAATCACAGAGGGAACAGTCTTCAGACCGAACATGCGTCCCATGGTCCTTGGGATGCCTGTGGTACTTTTCGCTATCAGCTATGTGCTACCGTCATTGCTAAAGAGAGACATTACTTGGGGCTAGGTGGCAGTCTATCCCACACATGCTACGCAGCAGAAGCTAGTCAAAGAGGGGGGGGGGAGCTCTCAGGGGACGGCACTGGCCGCCGCAGGAAACTGTTGGGGCGCCTGCCAAGCTCAGCTGCAGCTGCCGGACCATTCCCGTTACCTGTCTGGCAATCTGCTATTCAAGCACACAAAGGACATGTGCGTCATTCGCATCCCTGCACACGCACTCCACAAACCGCTATGCATGTGCACGCTCCGCTCTACCCTTCTGCTTGTTGCCATCCCACACCCGTTTTGTGGACAGCAGGGCGCAGCTTCATACGGCGCACGGGTCCACCACATGTCCAAAAATGTTCTGATAGCACTGGTCCCAGGTGCGTGCTTGGTGCCGCACAGCGCCCCCCTGTCAAACACACCTTGCATACGCCCGCAGTAAGCCACGCACACCCTTGTGCCAACCCTCCCACTTTCTTTCTCGCATTACTCAAGGCTGTGGGTGCACCCAGCCACTGCGCACGCTTGAGCGCGCCTGCCCGCACCTTGGCCACCAGCCGCATCTTGTCCATGGCAATGATGCGGCAGCAGCCGCCAATGTCAAGCTCCGTCAAAATGGGCAGGCGCAGCAGCGCGCTGACGGCGTCGTGCGTGAGGGCAGTGCCACCGCACAGCGACAGCTTCAGCGGCCGCACCTCTGCGCACGCGCGTTTGGAGTGGGCGCGTGAGTGGTATGCGCATAGCAAACACACGTGCAGCGGTGCAATGCGGCACATCTGGTGCTTTAGGAATGGAGAGTGCGAGTTCGGCAAGGCACATGTGAGTGTGCACATACATCCTGGAGCTGCATGAGGCATGCTAATGAGAATGCATATCATTGCAATGGGAGGGCTAGTGCCATGACCGAAGGCTGTATGTAAGTAAGCCTGTTCTTCAGGGGGCCAGGCTGCGTGCGCACAGGCAGCTGGTTGCAGGTGGGGGCCTGAGGCCCATCGCTGAAGTACGGAAAGACACTGGCACAACAGCATTGGCAGGAGCTGCCCTGACCCAGCTTTCCCCCCCCTCCCTCGCCATACTTCTCAGGCGGGCACCCTCCCCCACTGAACACCACCTTTTGCCCACTTAACACCACACACCCCCTTCCCAAAGACGATGGCACTCCAGCGCCTGCCGGCAGACGCTGATGCGCCCCTTACCCCCTCTGCCCCCCTTCCCCTGCCACACACCTGAAATGATGGCACACCAGCGCTGGCAGATGCTGTCCACCAGCGCCTTCACGCCCTCATTGTCCACGTGGCTGTAGCTGCTGCGGCTCAGCGTGGGCTGCTGCTTGTGGATGAAGCTGTCCAGGCGCAGCTCAAAGAGCGGCAGCATGCCTACAAGCGCAGCGGCACATGTGTGGCGCGCCAGTGAGCCTGGGGAGCCTCTACCCGCGCCTGCTGAGGAGGCAGGCAGCACGCGTGCAGGCAGGCGCATGCACTGCCACACACCCTGTCTGGCAGGCTGCTTCAAGGAATGGGCACCTTGCAGTACCATTGCCCAACAGCAGGCAGATAGTTTACGTGAACCTGTCTACGCAAGGAGAGTGAGCGGTTGCACATTAGAAGAGGGGAGCAAAATTTAGCACTTGATGCCAACACACTTCTGACGCGGCCATCGTGCACGCTGGCTGGCACACACACTTCCATGTCCAAGAAGGCTGGTCCAGTACAGAGCCTACCAGAGCAAGCGTGCCTGCTTGCACCTCTGGAGTCCCCATACATATTTGCGACACCCTTGTGCTGTGCATCGCTCTGGTAATTGCCTCACCCTCATGCTGCCCCTCCAAACAGATCCATGAACAGGAATGGGCCTTGGACTTGACACTGCAGCTGAAGGAATGGTAGATGCAGCGCAGACAAGCGTGCTTGCCTTCTCTCCTAGCATGCAAGCAAAGCTCACCCTTGTGCCGCTGGCCTCACCTATGGTGCGCAGCTGGTCGGCGCAGAGCATGAAGTTCTTCACCACCAGCTCCAACTGCCTAAGCTCCTTCATGTCTGTCAGCGCATCCAGCGCCTCCTCCAGCATTTGCCGCGAAGACACCTGGTAGCTCACGCGGTGCAGCTTGGGGCTGCACACAAGCAGCAATGAACACAAGTACACATGCATGGGTGGGCGCGCACGCACATGTACACAGTATTGCGCATGCACACGGCGCGCAGGCGTTAAGTATTGAGGGTTCACAGAAATTCTGGCTGCAATAGCAACATGCACACCAGCCACTTAGGCGTGTTCCAAAGAACACGCAGTTGCGCGCACAGGCATATCCATGCACACAGACGCAACACCAGCACAAGCGCCCTTTTGAACCCTCCATTGCCACCCCTCCATTGTTGCCACCACAAAACATCACTCTACAAATTGTAACGCATGCCCTCACCTGCCAGAAGCCTCCACCCAGCCTCTGTCCCCCAGGGCACACTCACCAGCATAACGCCGCAGCCTTTAGATTGCGCGCAGGCCCATCCAGCTCCAGCTCACACAATTGCGGCAACTTGGCTAGCATGAAGCCAAAGTTCTCGCCCAGGTTCACGCCGCGCACATGAAGTTTGGTTATTCCAAGGGTCTGCCATGCCCCGGAATTGGCCTGCTGCACACAGGGCGCCCATGTCATGCCTGGCAGGTTGCTGAGGTGCAGGCACGCCAGGCGGCTGCATCGCTCCAGCACACTCGCCAGCGCCTTGCCTGCAGCGCGCGGCACATAACCAAAGAGTGGTGGGTGGGTTTGCAAACGTACTACCAGAGGAGTTCAAGGAAAAGGGAAAGGAGGGGCGTACATGCGTGCATGCATGAGCATGCGCATGTGCCGATTGTGCCGGGTGTATGCATGCATGTGTGCAGGTGTGAGTGTTTGTGTGTGTGCGTGTGTGTGTGTGTGCGAGGAAGTGGATGCAATGTGTGTGCATGTGTGCATGTGCGCAATGTGCGTGCACGCATGTGCATTGTATGTGCATGCGTGCGTGCATTGTGCGAGCAAGCGTGCGTGCGCGCGTGCATTGTGCGTGCACGTGCATTGTGTGCGCGTGCTTGTGTGTGTGTGTGTGCGCATTGTGCGTGCGTGCTTGCGTGTGCGTTGTGCGTGCGTGGGGGGGGGGAAGGGGGGCATGAAGGTATATGAACAGCCCAAGCCACCTCCTACCTGTGACTTGCTTCCCCAGGTCTTCCACCTCAAGAGTTTCTAGCGCCTTGAACTGGGTCAGCAGCGCAGACAAGCCAACGTCGGTGACGGTGCTGGACCCGGATAGCTTACACCGCTGTAAGTAAGGGCCAGCTTGGAGGGCTGCCTCCTGCAGCACCCGGTCAGACACAGCCTCGCCAGAGAACGTCACGTCCGTGTACCCTGCGATTGCACGCAAGCGACCACGTGCGCATTCAGCATCAGTGCCGGCAGGCTCGGCGGTCCGAGCAGCGGTGGACAGGAGGGGTGTCTCAAGACCAGCACCCCTGCAGTTGCACGCAGCCTGGCAAACCCCAGGTGCAGGCCAAGCCACGAGCCAATCGACCCACATCCTCGGTCACGCCTGCACCTGCCGGGCAAGGTTGAGCTCAAGCTGCCGAGGTAGCTGCCCTTGGTGCCCGCTGAACAACCAGGTCCCGTGGTTTCACACCTGTCAGCAGTCTGGCCGCGCTCCAGAACACCTGCTCCTTCTTTGCGTAGCGCCGAAACTTTTGGATGGCTGGGTTGTTGGAGAAGAGGTTGTCGAAGCAGTCGAACGCGATGGCGGTGCCCGTGGGAAGCTCCGAGGCGAGGCTCCGCCACTGCTTGCAGACGCTGGACATGCTCAGCAGGTGCAGCAGCGCCCCCCCCGGGGACTCTCCACCCCCCATGATATGCTGCTGGATGAGCTTGACTGCAAGACAGATGGGGGCGTGGGCAAAACGGAGGGCATGGGTGTGCATGAGCAGGTGAGTCCCTGGAAGAACAGGAAACTTTTGGGTTCCCCGCAGCACCCTCAGACGCAGACCAGTTAAATCAACCATGAGCTGTACTCACCAATCTGGTCAGGGAAAAATACCCCCTCATCCTCTTCCTGCAGCGCTGCAGTGGGCTGCCCCCCTGCATCCAACTGCATCCCAGCGAGCAGCTCCTGGCACAAGCCCAGCTTGTCCTCATCTGCCCTGCCCTCCTCTTTATCCATTGCAGCCTCTCCCACTCCCTTGCACCGCAGCTCTCCCACTGCGGAGGAATCCTCAACATCCGCCTCCTCCTTTGGGAAGCCACACTGCTTCTCATCTAACGACAAACTACGTAATAAAGCCATTTTTTCTTTTGGTTTAAATACGCACGACATGTACCACGCACGACAGCAAAAATTGCTGAAGATAAAGCCCGCAATTACAACTGGGCAATTGTTCTTGCATCATATGGTATATATTCGTTCCGGCTGGACAAAACATGATTACAACTGCTCCGGACTACTCTGAATATTTCTATTCCATCACACTTTGCTGCTTGAATAGAAAGATTACTTCCAGCTGGTCTCCGGAAGGCATGGTTGACCCAGCGGGGTCCCCACAGACTTGGAAGTAGACCTCGCGCGCTAGCACACGGGGCAAAAAGCGCTATATGTGTACCCTACGACACTCAGACAGACCAGCCAGCGTGATTCTGACCGTCTCACCTGCACTCGGCATGCCCCCCCCTAGGGCTCTGCCTTCTGTGACATCATTCCTACCCCAATCGCTTGACAGGAGCATGGCCCATACCATGTGGGTCCCTTGGGAATGGCGCGCTCACAGTCTTGAACGCGTGCACGCACACGCAC
>LKMJ01000566.1_pt1 | contig 28884 bp, 33 predicted proteins | sample 643391 | NCBI WGS metagenome assembly LKMJ01 (sample SAMN04112250, study PRJNA286221) | soda lake metagenome | biome: soda lake; feature: Kulunda Steppe; material: water; isolation source: sample PL-Br10 brine of Picturesque Lake | place: Russia: Kulunda steppe | collected 2010-07 | reverse complement strand
GGTATGCCAAGGAGAAATTAAACGCTGACGAGCACTGGTTCCAGATTGAGTTTGAGAAACTGTACAGAAGATACTTCCAAGCAGGTAAAAAGAAGAGATATGCAGGTCACATTGTATATAAGGAAGGTGAGGAAGTAGATAAAACAGATACAGTTGGTTTTGAGACTGAACGATCAGACTACTCTAAATTTGCTAAAGATACTCTTGAGGAAACACTGTCATTGATTACCCAAGGTGCAGACTTAGATGAACTACATAATCACATATCTACTAGAATATCAAAGTTGGAGCGCGGCGACTTTGATCTAGACTACGTAGGTATTCCTAGCTCTGTTAGTAAATCGTTTGATGAATATGATACTAAGACTCCAGGCGTTAGAGGCTCTGAATATGCTAATGAGCACCTAGGAGGTCAGATACAGCCTGGAGATAAGCCAAAGAAGATGTTTGTTGAAAGAAACATAACTGACAAGGCAGGAGAAGCTATGTACCCAAAGTTACCATCTACTGGTGAGAATAATAAGTTTATATGCTTTATGAATGAAGCTATAATACCTGAAGAGTTTGAGTGGGACTGGTCTGCATATGTAGACAAGCAGATTAAGGGTCCTCACAAACGGGTGCTTGAGGGTACTAGATGGACATGGAATGAGCTGATAACTGGTCAGCAACAACCTAGATTAGCCGACTATCAGTTTGAAGATAGAGGTTCCAACGGCTCTACTGAACTTGTCATAGAGTCCGATGAAGATGATGTTGAAGAAGAGCAGTTTACTGATAATGAAGATGGTGGTGGTAAGGTAAAGCTTGATAAAGCACAAGACCTACTGGACCGATTCGAGGATAGGGGTCAGGAAGAACAGTCTATAGAGATTGATATGAGCGATAAAGAAGATGAAAAAGTAGACTTGGATACGTACCTATGAGTTCAAAAGATACAGAAAGCGAAGATGTGGAGTTTATCCAAAAGCAACTGTCTCAGTTCACTAACCACATTGTAAGACAGAAGGATGAGTGTAAGGGTATAGTAAATATAGAGGTTGTAGGCGACGATAGTTACAATGTAAAACTTCATAAGGGTACAGATAATAAACCAGTCAAGATAGAGGACGTTAGTAAGACAAGATTAATCAGTATGTTAGAAGATAAGTTGTGACTGTATTCAAAACTGATTTGATCGAATTACCGCCATACTGCGTTGTGGGTCGATATGTCAAATACAAAACCGCCATACGGAGTCGGGGTGATTGTGAAAAAGATGGTAGCTTTATTGAGCAATATTATTATTCACAAAACGGTATGGGTATCGTGAAATGAAACCATGTCTAAAATACTTTTTAGCTTTTTGTTTAAATAAGCCCACATATGACTTAAACAGCTGCTCATTCACCACTATAACCGTTTCGCTCCCTCACTCTAGCTGCTAGTTTATAAATTCTCTTGTCCATCTCCTTTTGCTTTTCTTTCACTTCAGTCAATACATCCTCTTGACTGTCAACTGCATCTTTCACTTCTTCTGACCTTTCTTTATTATCTACTACTTTAGATCTCAAACTAGATATTGTATCGTCTATGTCGTCTAACTTATTACTGTTCTCTTCTATCTTATTGCCGTGTTGCTCTATTTCTTCATCCATAATTTCAACAGCCCCCACTAGTCCATCCATACTATTCACTCCGTCTACTCCCATTACTGTTACTTTTATCACCTCCAGTTGTTTGAGTTTGTAAGCTATATATGGAATCACAATTCCAAGTATAGCAGTTACAATAGCGTCAATAGCATCTATCAGTATTTCAGGTATTATCTCTGTCAAATATGATACCCTCGTAACTGATTTTTACTTGCCAAATACTTATACGTTAGTATCAGATTATCTTATCTACCTGCGGCAATGTCGAGTGTTCCTCCATCTCCTTCAACACTAACTTTAACTCTTGGTCTTGCTACCCAAGGGATCTGAACATTATCTTCACTGTCAGTCCCACTCTCACTAGTGTCTATAACATCAAGAGGTCTAAATACTCCATCAACGTTCCCTGTTTCTACTATAACTCTGTCACCGCTACTTACATTATAATATACTTCTACAGTAGACCTTCCCCCTATGAATAGAGTTACCTCATTTTCACCTGTATCTGTTACAGGGCTGATCGAATCTTCATATGTCTCTAATGCTTCTAGAACAACATCTTCACTAGCTACACTAATTTCAGCTCCTTCAGAGTCTATAATACTTACATCTATTGATTCAGCTCTATCAAGGGCCTGCTCTAGTGTTAGTCTTCCTGGCATATTTAATTCTCCTTAAACACTATTTGATATGTAAGAGTATGACTCTTCTGGCTCTTCAGATATAACCTTTAGAATGTTTTTCTGAAGATCAACTGGGAATACCTCTGACTCTCCAGGCTCCATTTTAAACCCATCTCTTACAGTTACATCATCTTGCCCAATGTATAGAAATCCATCGTTTCTCGGATCTGCTTTGACCTTAACTGCTACTGTTCTAACATTAGTCTTTTCTGTTAATTCAACCTCTTGCTGTGGTTCAGATATAGTCTTATGACTTATATCAACTATGTTAGATCCAATATCTGTCCCTTGAGCGCTTATGAGATCTAGGACATTATCATTTATAACACTCATGCGGTCAGATATCTCTATAATTCCTTTGTTGATGTTTCTTAACAGATCCGTCTGGTCATTAATCTGCTCTAGCTCAGCTAACTGTTGTTCAATAGCAACATCAGAAGAGATTCTAGCTTCAGGCTCTCTAGTTATGTCTTCATCTACAACTTCATCGTCAACTATTCTTTTTACCCCTCTTAACACTCTTTCGTCGGATAATAACTCTGCAAGTTCTTCTATATTGCTTATTCCTCTGATTCTACTTTCAATGTCATTATTCGATCTGTCTTTACCACCTCCAACCCCTGAAATTCCTGAAAGACCATCACTCATGTTAATTACATTTAACCTTTGTATTCGTCTACAACCAGATTAAGCGCTGTGTCTTCGTCTTCTTCTACTGATACTTCTACAGTTTGCTCTGCTCCCACTTCAGTGATAGGGTCGCCAAACTCTCCTTTATGTATGGTAGTTCCGATGTAGTTCGCAACTTCCTCTTCCCCAACAGTTAGTGTGATCGTTACATCAGAAGATGCACTAGCACCGACTGACCTCACAAAACCATCAACATCGGTTGTGTGGCTGACTGATTCTTGCGTTACTCCTGTCACTTTATACGTATTGAAGTTATCTGAATCTTCTTGACTACTCATTTCATTCATCCCCTATATCTATTGGGCTTTCTTCTCTATCAATGATGTCCTCTGCACTTGGTGCAACTGCTTCTAAGATTGTGCTTGAAGTATTGGAATCGCTTATAGTCAATGTATTTTCAGATGAAAGCCATTCATCTGGAACATTGATGTTATGCGTTCTCAGACTGTTATTAGTATAGTCTACAAGTCTGACTCTGTGCATAGGGTCATCTCTCGATATGTCAGCAAGGAGTTCAAGCATCTGTGACCTCTCATACACAGGTCTAAGCTCATATCCGTGCCCAACTATTGACAGAATTGGTTTCTTTGGGACTTCTCCTTCTTCTACGTAGAAACCAAATTGTGTCTGAGTTAGGTCATCCTGCTTATTGACGAAACTTTCTAGCTTTGTAGATGGGTTTTCGTAATCAGTCTCTCCACTATTTACATACCCAACATTATCTCCTCTTCTAGGATCTGGCTCTGATCCTGAAAGCCAACTAAAGCCACCACCATAGTTAGCATCTGGAATTCTTGGATAAACTCTAATACCAGACTGCTTTACACCTATACTGTAGTGGTATACTCTCCAAGGGTCATTCGTGTTCCTTAGAATGTCATTTCCATCACTATCAAATAGTTGGTTGTAATCTGTACCTTCTCCAGGTTCTATTACACCGACCTCATCCCCACTAGCGTCTTTGAGTCTTAGAGGCCTGTATGTGATTTCAGATGTATCTACAACCTGGAAGAAATACAGTTCAGATACCTTTGTTCTGACTGTATCATCAGATATCGTCTGACTTTCCTTGCTAGGAGAGAAGTGAAGCACTAGAAAGTCTTCTGGCTTTAACTTCTTATCGCTAATTGTTGTACTGTCTTCTTTCATATTGGATAAATTGCTAATATTTAAGAGCTATACTTCAGTATCCAGAAGCCTGAAGAACTACTGGAATACCGTCTTCCTCCACTACAAACTGTGTGTCAGTTTCATCATCGTCGTCTTCGTAAAGGAATACCATTGTACCATCATCTGGTAGATCTCCCTCTACCTCTTCACCATCGACATCTTCTGCATCTACTGCTTCGTCTGCATTAAAGAATAGACCTCCCTCATACTCTACTGCACCATCAAATGTAGCAAGATCATCTACATTAGGGTCAAGAATGATATTCCCTTCCTCGACCTCAGCTGAAGGGACTTCATCTACTTCTTCTACAACTCCATTAACGTATGCTAGTACTTGTTCTGGGCCGTCAACAACTACTAGTTCTGGAATGTTTGCTTCTACTCTACCTTCGTATTCAGTGTCAGCTGTCTCACCATCATCTACATATGCTACAGCTTCCTGACTTGCGCCTTGTGTCTCTCCTTTAAGGAAATCAAGTGGCATTGTTTTAGTTCTCCGGCTTATGATATGGATGCTGGGTATATATATTTTTGGTTGCTTGCTTAAGCCAGTAAAAGAGACTGTGATGCCTCTAAACCACTAATAAAAATAGAAAGTTTGGTCTACTTTAGTTGTAGACTTCTAGGTTAGTAAGTCTAGCTGCAGTATTGAGGTCGATTCCGTAAGGGAAGAAGTCAGTGCTAACATCATCTGTAGCACTGATGTTAATGTCAAGCTCATCGTCGTCGGTTACGTACTCAATTGACGGAGACTCGAATGCTCTGAGAGTACCAAGCGACTGATGGCTGTATACTTCCTGAGCAGTACGTCGCTCACCGTCGTCAATTCCCATCTGAACGTGCTCAATAGCACGAGGATTGGTACTCGAGTAGAATCCCATGATGAGAACTGCCTGAGTGTCCTCGTCTGGGGTATATGTACCTTCTCCTTCCCCTACCTTGTCGGGGACTAGATCTACAGTTCCAGACCCACCTGTCTGATATACGCGCTCGTCTGGAGTACCGCCGAATGTGTTAGTATTGATCCCCTCAATGTCCCACTGGCTACCACCAGCAGCGTTCTGGCCTCTGAAAGAACCAGTTCGATCTCCCTCATTGATGAGGCGAAGAGTAGCTGCTTCCGCAATAGGCTGAAGGTCCGAGAATGGCTCCATAGTGAATGGGCCCAACTCTGCAGACATATGGGAAGCAACACTAAGATATTCTTTAGCGAACATGAACTTCTCATTCACACCCTGCTGCTTATCCCACTGCTCTCGACCAGCCGCTCGAAGAAGGTCCTGAGCTTTAGTGTCGGGCATTGAAGGAGCAGCGTGTCGAATCTCGCTCTCCGAAACATCACTGACTGCACTATCCGAGAACGGGTTCTCTATAATCTGGATTCCATCTGTATCAATTGGCATAGTATTTAACTCCGTGTTGCACTCAAACCTTTGATACCGAAATACATAAACCCCATGTGTCACAACTGCAATTGTGTCACAATATGGCAGATAGAAGTCAGATGAAAAGAGGTCCATACATGTCTGAAGAGAAGTATAATAGAATGAAAAGTTTAGCTAACTCAAAGGGGATGTCAGTTCAAGACTGCTTTGAAGAACTGATTGACTCAACAGTAAGTAGTACTGGAAATATTACAGCCAATACAGTTAAAGTTAGGTTTGGGTCTAGCTCTAAACCAGTCCATTCTGGAAATAAAAAAATAGAATATAGTGATAGTGTAAATAAGGGTGTGAGTAGAATAGGACAGAATCATATAGAAGAATTTAGTGATCAAGTCGATGGAGAACTGGTTTCTGCCGTCGAACACACAACGGGGGATGTGGAAATATTCATAACTAAATATAGAGTAGCAGTAGATCTTGCATATCGTGGTTATACTGTTAAGACTGACTTAGAATTGTCGGATAATGATGTACATATATACGCATATGACAGTGATAAAGAAGATGATATTAATTCTCTAGCTATACAGATTGGTAATCTTGAACTAGATGATGTAGGTGGTCTGATGAATGAAGTAGATGTACTTATGAGGGTACCTAAAGGTGGTCAGTTAACCGACGCAATATCTGTACAACGTTCCAATTTCCGCCATTGTGAGGTAGCTAAATCAGTTGACCACGCTAAATTTGAGAATAAAACTCCTAGTAGTGTGAAAGAGATAGGACATATAATCTATATCAATTCTGAAGGTGAACAGTTTGTGCCTCGACTAGATCTTATTATGGTTGAAAGTTTAAGAGATGTAGCTGAACACATGGTTACTAACTATAACTCTTATGACCAAATAGATGCTAAAGAAGTGGCTAAAGATATAGATGTAGATAATACAACTGAAAGGGATGTAAAAAGTGTACTAGAACATCTTGGCTTTAAAGTGTGAAGTACTAGTTAAAGCTTCTTTCCGATGGGTCTCTAGCAGTTCCTCTACTCACATTTGACATTCTAGTAGTGGACGATGTTATATGTCTTTGATTCTCTCTTGTCTGCTGCTGCCTCTCTCTTTCCTGGTTAAGTCTCCTAGCTCCCTGCCTATCGCTAGCTTTTCTTTTTATATTCACTCCATTCACCTCACTACTACTACTACCACTGTCTCTATTACCTCTGCTAAACAGTCCAGCGCTTAAACTGGCTGAAGACCCTACCAGTGCCTCTCTTCTCCGCTCCATAATCTCTCTTCTGCGGTCAATGGGAGAAGCAGACTCCATCTTATCTCCACCCATAAGCATTGCTCTAGCACTCTGTACTCTGTATCTGATATTGCTCTGAATGTCTTGTAGTATTGACATAGATATCACCTTGAAAGAACCAAGCGGCTTTGGTTCATTTATTGTTATCCAGTCGGTAGTAGCATACCCATTAATATAAATTTATGGTTAAGGGATATCTCTTAATCTGTAAACTCATCTTCGACAGATTTATTGGTATTCACAATAAACAATAAGTTACAGTATGACTACTAAGACAGAGCTAGAAGAAGAACTGAATGACACTCTTGAAACAGACATTGAATGGTCTGAACTCAAGAAAGAAGACATGGAAAAGTTTAGAGATCTAACTCAAGAGAAAGAATTTATGCAGACTATAGTTGCTAACCAAGCAAGTGAGTTAGCTGGTGGTACAGTAGAAGAACAGGTTAAAAGTTGGGAGCCGGGGCAGTATGCTATGCTAGCAATGTCTGATGATTACAGTCTGAAAGATATGTTATTCTAGGTAGCATTCTGCACTGCCTGACGGATCTCATTCTCATCAATCACTTCAGTGAATATCTTGTCGAGCAGTGACATGTAGTTCACTACATCTTCTCCCCACACATCAGCTTTACCCATCTGGATAGCATCTACTAGACCATATTGTTGCTTACTCATGTGGTTCTTTTTATACAGTGCCTCTGGGGAGTCCATTACAAGCCGTTCACCTTCAAGAGCGAACTTAAGTTCTCTACTTGATATTTCAATCCCTCCAAATATTTTATCTGGATTTCTTACAACTTTCAATCTACCGCTTAGGATCAAATTAAGTTCACTTGGAAGTGCCCAAGAGTTACTTGCATCTGATAGTTTAATCTGACATACTCTTGGATTATCTGGCTGACCATACTTGTCTTGTAAGTCATTTACATCTAGTTTACTATTTGCAGTTTTAATAGCCCCTCTAACTCCTTTCCAAAGGTTTCTGATAAATCCTTGATCTCCCATAGACATATCTGGTTGTGGGACTGGCTCTACATCATCAATAGCAATAGCTATCGTTTTAATGGTGTTTTTAGCTGCACTTTCTATATCGTTATAATCGTTACACAGAGGGATGTGTCCTAAGAACCTTCCGTTTACATTCTCCGAAAAGTTTTCTATTCCACCTCTACCAAATGGAGTAGCCATTCCTCCTTTACCTTCTACAAGACTGTCATCCATATAGAAGCCAGACATGTTCTCTACATATCCAATGATGGGGACGTAGTTATAGTTACACACCTTAGTCATTCTACCAATATCGTCAATAGAATTAGACTGCCCCACAACGATGGCTCCTAGTAAATTCTCTCTGAAGACATTGACCACCTCATCAAAGATATCTTTTGTCCCTGGAGGAGTGTCTACAATCAAGTAGTCAATATCTCCCCAATCTGTTCCGTTTGCCATATTTCTGATTACAGTTCTCATAAACTCACCAGATTGTGAGAATGAAGAATCAGAAAAGGCGCTTTCCATTGAATAAATTAGAATACCGTCTTGCTCAATTGGAATAATCTGATCGTCGTCTGTGTATTCTACTCTTCCCTCAGCTCCCATTCTGCTAGATAGGTTCGATGAGTCAATATCTGCATCCATCATACCTACTTTATATCCGTCCCTCTTTAATTGACGTGCAGTGAGTCGAGCAACTTCAGACTTTCCAACTCCACCTTTACTTGATGTGGATAGAATGACTTCCATCTATTCCTCCTCTGGAATCAGTTCTTCTATAGTCTCAAATGTCTCATTGAGTTCTTCTATACTATCATCAAGGTCTTCTACTCCCTTTGTTGATTGTTCCATTGCTTGATTCATGCTTTCTGCAGCTTCTGCAATAGCAACAGATGCCTCTGCAAGTGTAGTAGCTGCATTCTGCATATTATCAATCTTAACTCCCATTTCTTCTTGGAATTCTTGAACATCGTCAAACTGGCCGCTGACTTGTTCAATTACCTCCATTACTTTATCTATTTTATGATTAAGCTCACCAGGCTCAATGTCTGACTTGTCAAACGCTTCTTCTACTGCCTTCTCTATCATATTATCTCCAAGTCCCATAGTTTAATCCTCCACTAGATCTCCGAACAGTTCTCCGTATGTATCTTCTTCTTCATCGCTGCTACTGTAGCTGTCATTACTGCTATCGTTGTGAATATCATCTTCTTGTTTTTCTTGATTGACTGCACTTTCACCTAGTATTTCGCTATCTGGCTCAAATCCAGATTCATCAGTTGCATGTTTCTGGGAGTCTGAAACTTGGTCAGACCCTTGACTATTTCTTCTAGGACTTCTCAACTGACCACCATCGCTATGGTTAGGGTCTGGATCTCTCACTGCCTGATCTTGAGTAGTTGTGTTAGGTTGTTGGAACTGCTGTGTTTGTTGGTTCGATGGACTACTCTGGTTCATAGCTTGATTTACAGCATCATCAACCTTTTGGTCCTGTTCGCTTATCTGTGGTTCAGAATCTTCTTCGTTCATGTTCATGAGAGTCTGAAACATGTCCATATTCTCTACAATCTTCTCAGGGTTCTTCTGTGCATACCCAATAAGTGCTTCTTCTATGAACTTCTGACCTGCACCAAAGAATCCACCTGCATTAGTGGCAAGATTCTGAATTGCCTCCTCAGTGGCCTGGTTAAGTCCTTCGGAAGCTGTCTGACCAAACCCTTTATTGTTTCCTTGGTCAGCTTGTGCAGCAGATGCAACCAACTCTACTGCTTCTTCACGAGTCATACTGTCACCTCCTTGATTCTGTTGAGGTTGTTGAGGTTGGCCCTGCTGACCACCGTTTTGATTCTGGTAGCCTTGGTTCTGCATGTTACTCCCACTCATAGTTGGTCCTTGGCTATTGTGAGGCTGACTATACTGTTGGTTAGAGTTAGCATTGTTATCTTGGAAGTATGACCGAAACCCCTTGTCTTCAAGCATATCTTTATACTCTTCCTCAGGGGCAAATACCTGATTTACAATAGTGTTGATGTATGAAGCACTTGAAGATAGTTCTTCATCAAGTAGGTTGTATAGAGCATTAGGGTTTTCTCTGTATGTCTTATCAGAGTTAAAAACCATAATAATTCTATTCTCAGTTGTACCACCTACTCCATCTGTCATTGAAAGCCAGTTACTAAGTCTTTCTTCTTTAACCTCTCTTAAACCTTCTCTACCTCTTTGCTGTACTATCTCTCTTTCATTTAGGCTAGGTTGAGGTGGTTCCTCTGGCTGTTGATCTGGTACAACACTACTTTCCTCTTCTTCTTTATTACTGTTGCCTCTCTTATCTACTACCTCAAGGTTATCAAGGTTAGGAGCAACATAATCATCATACTTCAATACTTTAGAGCATGAAGAGCATGTATATCTCTTCTCTCCTGTTCGTCCAACTGTGTCTATCTCATTATCACAGTGGGGACATTCAAAGCTCATAATAGTGGTTATCCAACTCCATATCCTAACTAAATATATGCAATTCCATTTGGTTAAAGGTTGGGATAATAAGCGATCAGATAGGGTTTAGACATGGAAAGATACATGGAAATTGCTTATGGCTGAACTGCGTATTCCCTATACCATAGGCCCACTTATACCCCAAATAGCCCACCATACAATGCTGATATAATACCCTACCCACCCCTCGGGGGCTCCCCATTCATGCCCCATATATGAGTCCTATAGCTGCCTCACAAACCATGCGATCTGTTCGCCCGAACCTTCGTTTCTATCGGATATGGAATGTCAATCGCTTATCGGAGATTTGTTAAGCTAGAGAAATACTCTTATCTGAATTTAATATAGGAACCTTTATGGTGTGTGGACATATATATTATGCTGTAACTTTCTTTTACTGTCTCTACCTGAAGACTTACTTGAAATCCAGACGGACTGCGATGTTTTGATAGTGGCAACTTTACCAAATTGTTAAATATAGGGCATACGTATTACTAATTGATATAGAATGACAGTAAGGGATTCTGTTGCTAGACGGCTTACGGGAGGACCTTCATTTAGAGTAGTTCCTGACCATATGTTAGTAGATCTTGAATTTAGTGGTAGACTGCGACAAAGGGGTGATTCTGCAATAGAATCAGACGTAGTTAATAGTGTAGAGAGTAAGCTTAGAGACATCGGTTTTAAAGTTGATAGACTTGAACAGTTTGGTGTTCTTAAAATAAGAGCTAACAGAATTACAGATGTTGTTGAAAGAATACAGGTTCTTGGCGACCAGTTTAGTCATCTAGCAACTGAAAAAGTTACTGAACTTAGGCAAAGAGCTGATAACCTTGACACTGCAACTGTTGTTAATAGAGCAAATGCATTAACGCAGGATTACAGTATATCAATTGATAGTGATGAAGAATCATGTCTGAGAAGGTGTCTGGCTGATATAAGTCTCCGCAATGAATTGACAGACATTGTATCTAGTCTAGAAGGTGTTTCAGATGCAGAGATGCTATACACTAGAACTACTATGGGACCAAGGAGTCTTAGAGTTGAGCCTGAACAATTAACTAGTCTTCTTGATGATGTTCTAGGTGGTAGCACTCCTGATCATCTTTATGATATGGGAGACATCATTGACCTTCTAGATGTTGAAACAGTGTGGGAAGAGACTAGAGGTGAAGGGGTCACAATAGCAATATTCGATACTGCATTCTGTGAAGCACAATTCGATTCTGATAGAATAGTAGATACATTCAGAGGTGATAGTGTAAATGATGTCTTTACTGATGGTAATAGTGAAGGTCATGGATCTATGTCTGCACTTGCTGCAGCAGGTAATAAAGAAGGTGGGTCTCCTTTTGACGGCATTGCTCCAGAATCAGACCTGATCCTTGTACGGCTCACTGACGATGATGGAGCACTTAGTCACACTCCAGAAGCAATGGACTGGTTCGCACAGAAACTGGATGAAATAGATGGTCCTGTGATATCTAACCATTCATATGGAGTCCCACTATGTAATGGTAGAGCGATGGACCTATGCGACTCTACTTCGACTAAGCTTGTGAGAGAGCTAGCACAAGTAGATAATCATATCCCAGTTTATGCAGCTGGGAATGAAGGGAACTATTGCGGTCACAGACTTTCAGGGGTGACAAATGGAATTACTGGAGAAAACTCTATACCAGAGGTTCTATCAATTGGAGCACTGAGATCTGATGGGTCTGAAGCTCAGACATATTCATCTCATGGGTTTGGAGCATGTAACGGTAGAGATGAGAATCCTAAACCAGATGTATCTGCACCCATCCCGCAAGTTCTAGCATATGGCTGTGATGTGAGAGATATGTCTAGTAGAGGTGGTGGGTCTAATGGAGGTACATCAACTGCAGCACCAATTACTGCAGGTGTTTGTGCTCTGCTAGCATCATATATCGGTGAAGCAGATAAAGATATGATAGAAGAAGCGATTGAGGAAACTGCAAAGCTTCCAAGGAAGACACAGGTAAATTTATTAAGTGGCTTTGATGCTAGATTCGGTAACGGCATGGTTAGACCAAAAGAAGCGCTTGATTACCTAAAGAATAATTAATATGGCAGACAGTCCACCAACAGAAGAACTCATACAAGAGCTTCAGAATAGATCAGTTGTAGGAACTCCAATACTTGATAGGTTGCAGAGTAGCGATGTAGCTCTCAACCGCAATGTTAGCGATAGATTGTTAAAGAGGATAAGGTTTAGAGTTAAACAGAGAAGAACACCAAAGGGATTTGCAGCTAGAGCGTCGAATATAGTCTCTGGACCAATATCCCAAACTGTAGATGATGAGTTGAAGTTCATAGTAGAAGAGAATGTTGAAACCTACCTGGAAAGGAGATTAGAAGAATGAGAATGACAATAGATGAAGTGAATAGTCAATATAGCAATAAATTAGATGATATTATATCTATCCAGAGACATGAAGGTAGAGAGGCTATATTCTTTATGTATGCAGATGGATCTGCATCTGAAATAATTAAGGGTGAAGCTACACATATCCAGATTCCTAGAGATAAACAGAAGAAAATATTCAACAGAGGTGACCTAGTTGGTTCTGTCCACACACACCCGGCGGGGTTCGACCCATCGACCATTGACTTGATGACTGCTGTTCGTACTAGCCAAGATACTATGGGTGTAGCTGTTCCTATTGTGTATGAAGATGGGACTAGAAGTCACACTCTTTCAATAGCTGATCTTAGTGAAATAGGAGTCATCCGAGAAAATATGCTATTTAGATCTATGAGGAGAAGTTCATTTGGCATAACGGACACTGGGAGAGATGTGAGAAAGCAAATTAACTTACAGAGAAGTGGTGTAGTTGGGGCTAGGAGTCATAAAGTTGTGAAGGAGGGCATTGAGTTACCTACAATTGATAGACAGTCATATTTCAATATCCAAGCAGGGAAAGAGTTAGGAGTTGTTAGGGGCGATGATATGTTTCTCGACTAAGATGGATCAGGTGGGTTAAATATTTATACCCAGATAAGTAAGGTATTTATGTGAACCGATAGTGCCTATAACTAAAGTATTAACTAACGATGTTAGACTCGATGGCAGTATCGAGACTGTAGTCCGTGTGAGGGCATTTACTATGTCCCAGGCTAAGAATAGAGCAGTGAATATGGCATTCTTATACAATGGATATACGCAATCAATTAGAGCACTCCCATCAGTTAATGTAAGCAGTATAGTTGCACAAGAAGATACAGACATCCAAGTGGCAGATGTTTGGAGAGTAACTGTAAACATTGAAGGTCTTGGAAATACATTCAGGTTTGGTAATATAAGATAATGAGTGAAGATAACTTTAGACACGCATCGGTAGCGCTTCCAGAAGCAGGTAGTATAATTGATACAGATGTTAAACCAGCAGATACTGATGAAGACAGTGGTTCAGATGGGGTAGAAGTTAAGAGTGGTACTGCTGAATCTGGTACTGAACAGGGTTGGTATGAAGTTACATTTGAAGAGCCATTTGGAGGAGCTCTTGATAGACCAGTTGTAAATGCAACTGCAACTAGAACGACTGGGGATTTTGAAGTAGGAGACTTTGAACCACCTAGCTTTAATATTGGTGAAATAGATCTGATTAGTATTGATGAATTTGAGATTGAAGCTGATATTAGAGGCATAGATGTAAGCGAGGTTAAAGCTACAGAAGTTAAAGCAGATGAAATAGTTATAGGAGGTATACAGATGGGGGACTTCCAGTTAGGTGAAGTTACAGTGTCTAGACCTGATATCCAATCTCCATCGTTGGATCATAGTCTAGATGTACCTAGAGGGGATATTTCTACATCTAGTCCTGATGTAGATCTTAGTGTTGAAATATTTGACCCTGAACTAATAGCTGATATACAGAGATATGACCCTGATATATCTCCTGACATTAGAATAAGTGTTCCAGAAGTGACTGATATTGAATCTCAATTTGAGCGACCTGATGTGTTTACTGCAGAAGAAGCATTTGGTCAGGCTATAAGAGATGTTGGCAATGATATGTCTTATGAATTTAATAGACTAGCTAGCCCACTAAATGAGATACCAGACCCATCAGATGTCACTGATTATGGTTGGGGAATCTATATATCTGAAACAATTGTAGATCCAATAGCTGAAGAGGTATTTGGTGAAAGTCATAGAACTAATGTCAGAGATGATGGTACTATAGAAGCAGTAGCAAAAGCTATTGGTAGAAGTATTGATGATGCTATAGACGGTCTTGCTAGCACTAGAATAGCTGATGAAACTGTTATTATTGAAAGGGTAGAAGATGCATTTAATGAAGTTAATGAAGATATAGTTTCATCTATTAATAATAGTTTGGATGATGTTGAGGATGAACTGTTTGAATCTTTGGATAGTTTAGCTGATGATATAGAGTCATTTGGAGACGATACTGATATTGCTATTTCAGACATTGTTAGCGAGATAGAAAGATCTCAAGAAGAAATGTCAATTAATATCGAAGATGAGATGGAAGATCTTGTGTCTGAAATAGATGACAGTATTGGAGATTTCATGTTGGAAGTAGAAGACTCTATCCATGACATAGATGTCGCTCTTGACGATTTAGAAGTTGCAGTTGAAGATCTTAGTCTGGATATCCAGGACGAACTTAATATATTCTCTGAAGATGTAGAGCTTGCATTTGAGGATCTCACATTTGAAGTTGAGGATTCTCTCATACAGCAAAGCAATGAAACAGAAGATGAAGTCAATAGAATTCTTCAAGACATAGAAGAAGATGTAAATGATTCACTTTTCAATCTGGAAGATGACATAAACGATGGATTCTTTAACTTAGAGGAAGAAGTTAATCTATCTTTAGATGAACTTGAAGACAGTATTAATGATTCACTTAACAACATAGAAGTTCAAAGTGGAGACTTTGAAGAGCAGCTAGAGGATAGAATCAACAGTAGTATTAGTGATATTGACACTAATATACAACTGTTGAATGATAGAGTGAACAATGCACTTTCAGAAGTTAGTCAGCAAGCTGAGATAGCATTGAATGAATCAATTGAACTACTCTACTCAACTATAGGGATGCCCAAGGGGGAGATTATGGTTCCAGTTCTGGTTAGAAACGTGTCTAATGAAGGGTTTGAGTTTCTAGGCCATGAAGGGGGAACTGAAATAAATTGGACTGCTATGGGCAGAACTGGGTCACAAATAGATATTGATCCAATAGAAGATGGAGACGATGAGGATGATAGCGACGATAGGGATAGAATAATAGATGAAGTAATTGAACGATTGGAAGATGAAAATAGGTTAGAGCAAGCTGCTAGTAGGGCAATGTCTGAATAGACACCAGTCACTCTTCTTATATCGCCGTTAAGTATAAGTGGTTCGGTTTATTATTGTATGATGTGAGTTGTTGTTGTGTATAGCAGCAACAGATAAATTAATGAAGATTAATAGTGCATAACAATGGTAGACATAATTCCACCAACTAGATTTACAGAAGATGAATTGCCTATAATAGACAGTGCAGATATTGATGGAGTATCAGTATACGGTTATGTAGGTAACATGCGTGATGTATTTGACCATACAGACGAACCTACTGTAGAGTTTAGCAGTGAGTTTGATGGACAGTTGTTCTGGGAGTTCTATCCATTTGGAGGCGATAATGATGTTACTTTCACACTGACGTTCTTCGATGGTAATGGTAACTATCTTGGGGAGTTTGAAAGTCCTACTTGTGGATGGGACGGCGGTTGTGAGTTAGCTATTGAGTTTGAGTATGACTTTTCAGGATCTACAAATGTTTTAAGCACATCGGGTAATACACCGAGTAGAAGTGATGTTACTTTTGATACAGATGATGTCTTGGTCAGTTACACATTAGATGAGGTGCCTGAAGACTGGGTAGATTTAGTGGGTAGCCCTATGTTAGTTACATTTACAGAGTATCCGTCTGGTACACATTGCGAGGGGGAAGAACTTTCCTATACTGTAGATGTTCATAATTCAACTCTTCAACCTAATACATTTGATATTGGATTCTTTGTAATGGATGATCCTGCAGATGATGAAGAAGAGCAAGACTTCTCATGGGCAATAGAAAAGGTTAGAGAAATAGGCGGCAGTGATGGAATTGAGTTAGATGTAGACGAGACAGTTGAGATATCTGGTAGCTTTAATATACAAAGGTATATAAATGAGTATGACCCAGATGAGATTGACAACCACGACATTCCTCACTTATATTCTTCTGTAGATGGTGCTTCATCTATTAATGAAGTTCCAGATGATACTGAGATAAATGTATATGAGCATAGTAGTTCAGATATAAGTATAGACAATGTTAGCTATGATGGAGAAGTATTTGTAGGTGAAGATTATGAAGTCGTTGCATCTATTAGTAACACTAGTGAGTGTCAGACTGAAGTCAATATTTATATATCTGAAGTGACTATATCTATAGGAGGAGATGATACTGAAGATGAAACGTTTACTCTAGTTGAAGATCAAGATATTGAAGGTGGTGAAACCATAGAGGTAGAATATAGTGCTACTGCTCCAGATAGTTCTGGAGTTCAAGATTATATGTTAGAAGTTGAAAGTTCATATGATGGTAATAGGTTTGCCAGTGAAAGCTTCGCAATAGATTACATAGGAGAGTCTGATGTTATAAGTATAGAAGACATATCTATAGATGGATCTTTAATATCAGATAGAGATGTAGATGTTACAGTTAATGTCAAAAACAACAGTGATAGTAGCGTTAGTGTAGATATTCATTCTGGTGGTAATGAAGTTGCTAGCTATGATGTTAGATCTAACGACGATAGAGATATAAGCTTTACATATACACTTCCAGAAGTTGATGAATCTACTGAACATTCAATTGAAGTTGAAGCTCATACTAGTGAGGGGGTAGCTGATACTATAACTGATGTTGTAGATGTAGAGCCAGTTGTAAGTGCTTTATCTATTGATAGGGTAACGCTTCCATCGTCAGCAGACTCTGGAGAAACTATTGGGAGTAGAGATGCTACAGTTAGAGTGGATTCTGAAATAGATGATGTTGATGTTAGTATAGATAAAGATGATAGTACTCTTACAACACACACGTTTAGTAGATCTGGAACTGAAGATATAGGTATAGAGTTTGATGTACCTGAGGTTGATGAGACTCAAGATGTTGAATTGGAATTTTATCTTGTTTCAGATGATGTTATAGCTGACTCAAGCACTGAGACCATCACAGTTACTGGTCCATCAGACTACTTCAGTATAGATTACATGGATGTCCCATCAGAGATGTTGAGTGGAGAGGTTCAAGATATATCTGTTGGTGTGTCGAATGACAGTGACGACACTGAAACTGTAAGAATACAGTATGATGGTGATACAGTGGTAAGAGATGATGTTAGAAGAGAGAGATCGAGCGAACTGTCATTTGAGTTTCAAGCTCCTGATGTTGATAGTAGTGAAACTGTCACTGTGGATGTAGATATGGTTGTAGGTGGTAATGTGGTTGATTCTGAGAGTGAAAATGTAGATGTGACTAATGTAGGTGAATCTATCAATATTGAAGATATAGAAGTTCCAGACTCTGTATATGGAGGTGAGAATGTTGAGGTTGGAGTGTCTGTGAATAATGAAAGTTCTGATAGAGTTGAAGTTGATCTAGAGTACGATGATTCAATTGTAGACACTAATACTGTTAGATCTGGCAGAAGCAGAACTTTGTCATTTGAATATAGTGCTCCTGAAGTTGAAGAATCAGTGTTCAATGATATAGAAGTTCTTATATCTGTAGATGGTGATATAGTTGACTCTGGCTCGACTACATTAACAGTTGAGCCACCAGAACTTAGTATTAGTAGTATTAGTGCTCCATCCAGTATTTGCTCTGGATCAACACTGCAGATGGATATAGATGTATCTAATGATACTGATGTAGACAGAGACTGCTTCCTTACAGTTGTAGGGGGTGATATTGAGACAGCAGAATATGATGTTGACAGTGTTAGTCCTAGAAGAGATACTACTGTAGATGTTGAATTTGATATACCATACGGTGTGACTGAAAGTAGTGTAAGTTTTGACTTTGTACTTGAGTATGATGGTGATTCTGTTGTCGAAGTAGACAGTGACTCAATTAATATCAGTATCGACAAGCCAGATGTTCAGATTGATAGTATTGATATTCCTGAGAAGGCTAGTCCAGGGGAAGTAGATGGTACAGTTGAAGCTAGGAATATAGGGCCGTGCGATACTGATGTAGATATAATTGTGAGTGGTGAAAGTAATGAAACTACACTTAGATCTAACGAGTCTAGCAGTGCAGATATAACATTTAATCTTGGAACAGAACAAACTGTGTTTGATATAGAGATAGTAGACGATATTACAGGCGACACATATGCTGTAGAAAGTCATACAGTTACACCTATCAACTACTTAAATGTAAATACAGATACTGGAGATGTGCATATTGTAAACGATTACGATGCTTCGCTAGAGATAGATGGTCAAGTTGCTGGTCAGAATGTGGAGATATCTGGCAATGTAAGGAGAGAGTTTGACGTTCTTCCTAATATAGCAGGGTCGAGTTTCAGTGGTAGAGTTCAACCATCTGAATCTGCAGAAAGAATTATCAGGAGTGACAACCTTCGGTTCTTGAATGTGGGGGTTAACGAGGATATGACGTGGGTTGTTGATGGAGATGTAAAAGGTACATCTAGATCATTTAGACACTCAGAAGGAAGTACAGATAACTTCATACCAGAGGATGAATTGGACCCTAGAAGAGTCAGGACTGAAAGTAGAGGGAAGTTAGGATCAAATATTGGTATAGTGAGAACCATTCTTGGCCTAAGGTAGTCTTATAGCTTAAATATTTTATCGTCATCTTTTTACCCTGTTATACTAAAATATGGGTATGGGTACTGCATCCTGCGTGAGAGGTGAAGATTGATGAAGTTTGGTATAGGTCACAGTTACGATAGAGTACTAATTTCTAAAAAATTAAGAGCTTATTTAGACCTCACAAAACCAGCAAGCAGTGTAGGTGTGATGTTAGCTATCCCATTCACTGCTATTCTTTTCGGGGAGCTATATCACACGTCCGGTGTGAGTTTCGTCATCGAGAACTGGGACTCAGTACTATATGCGTCAGTAACAATGTTCTTACTTCATGGCGGCTCGCAAGCTATGAATATGAGTGAGGATGCACATATAGACAAGGCTACAGATCACAAGGGTAATAGACCTATCCCAGCAGGGATTATAAGTGAAGAAGAGGCAAGGTCTATTGCTTGGATTCTTATAATGGTAGCAGTAGGTAGAGCATTTATCACTTCAATAAGCTTTGGTATTTTTGCATTAGTACTAGCATTCTTTGGAGTTTTTTACAACCTTGAACCTATAAGGTCAAAGAAGTACTTGTGGGTCAACCTAGGATGGCAAGCTGCTTCAAGAGGACTACTACTGTACCCAGCTGCATTTGCTGCCTTTGGAGACCCTCTAAACCCTATAGCTTGGGCTATGGGTATAGTTGGTTTTCTTCTTGTACTGTCTATGCAGAATACTGCTGACTTCAGTGACGTAGAAATGGATGAAGCATTTGATATTACAACTCCAGCCGTACATTACGGTTTGGAAAGGTTGACATACATAATGCTAGGGATAGTGTTGATTATGTTCTCAGTACTGACTATATTTATAGAGATCAACATTATACCGAATTTTTGGAGCATATATATTCTTGCTATTCCAATTGGATGGAGTTTGTGGAGCTTGTATACTGAGCCTGGAGATATACCTGATCTGGCAGAGAATCATATATCATGGTATGTTTTCTATTTCTGTTTGGCTGGACTATATATTTTTCCAGCTATTCAGCTATCGCTATTTTGAAGTGTAGTAATCATTATAAGGTATCCGAACTAACTTGTTGGTATAAATAGAGAGATTTTAAATATGGTAGATGATAGTTCAGACACTGACGGCCCTAACATACATATAGATTGGAACTTTCCAATGATTAGATTGCTTTCTGCTAGTACTCAGAGAGTTTCAAGTGCACTAAATGATGTAAGGGGTGACAGTATCCCTAAACGGATTAAGGAGAGTGCTCCTAAATTTAGATCCAATGACAGTATAGAGAAAGCTGAATCTGATAGTAATAATAGATTGAGTGATTTGCAGAACGATATTAAAAATCTTAGAGATGGATCACCTATCGGTCTAGGTCAAGATAGTGGTTCTTCTAAAATTAGATATACTGGAGATGTATTTGTGCCTCTAAGAACTAATGTGAACGTTGGTGAAGAAATAGCAGTGGTTAATGAGACTAGTGAAAGTATAACTATAGAAAGTGATAACTTTAGTGTCGATGTAAGTCCTAATGGAGAGAGTAGTCTAGATATTGACAGTGAAGGGGTACATAGCATTAATATAGAAGGGGTGTCAGAAAGTGAAGTGTGTGGAGCTATTGTTGTAGGTGACATAGATAGAGATGTAGAGTTACCATGTGAAGATGAAGTGGATAGAGAGGTTTTTGACGATGATGCAGATAATAATTATTCTACCTCAAGTAAGGGGACTTTGTCAGAGGTAGCGGATAATAAAGATAGGAGTTTCTAATGTTTAGCCCAAGAGCAGAGATATTAAGCCACAGTAGGATGGATGCAAAGGAGAATTTAGAAATAGCTGTACGTGCCGGTAGCCAAGCAGGTGCAATAGTAGCTGCACGTATTCAGTCATCAAGACTTATACCGTTGAAGGATCAGGAGGTTGTAGCTATTGAAAATAAAGACAATAGCAGATTCTTCAATGTGTGGAAAGTAACAGTTAGAGACACTAAACCCATCAACTCTAGATGGATTTAATTCGGTAATTCCGCTGCCTTTTTAAGACCCTACCACAAATGTATGGTATGGTAGTTGATAGGCTAAGACAGTGGTTAATACTTTTTAGAGCACATACAGGAATGTTAGAGGCTCCTATAGCTGCAATAGGAGCAGCTATGGGGCTAGGGTATTTCTGGTCAATAGAAGTAGCTCTATGGGCATTATTTGGTTTGATGTATCATTGGAGCGGATACGGTATGAATAGTTATGTAGACTGGAAGAAAGGATTTGATAGAGATGATCCATTTAAGTCTAGCCATCCGTTGAATACAGGAGAAATTAGTCCCAACAGTGCTAAATGGGCCATATTTGCACTATTTGGTCTAACATTGACTTATGCAGGATACCTCGCACAAGGCGATGTGCTAGCTACAAGTCTAGTAGTGTTGGCGGTTGTGTGTGGCCTCTTGTATAACTACTTTGGAAAGATTACTAATTACAAGTTTGTACCTATTTCGATAGCTCACAGCCTTGTATTCCTAATCCCATATACTCTATACAATGGTTACATAGATGGCACTGGAGTAGTTATATTTACTGCTCTATTTATTCACCACACATTTCAGATATCTATTAGCGGAGATATCAAGGATATATCGCAAGATGAAGCTAGTCTATTAAAGAAGTTTGGTATGAAGCATTTAAGTTATACTCCATCACAACACATCATTACATCTCTAAAGTCTAAGCTGTATTGCGACACTGTGTCTATACTCCAGATCATTGTAGTGTTTGTAGGGTATGTATATGTACATGGATCTATACCCACTATAGATATTGTACTTATGGCTATTCTAAGCACATCTCTTCTTATTATATCTATAGGAGTGTACCAACAGGGTGTCTATGTGAGGTCTGATAGATTGTCAATAATTTCGAGGAGGGAAATTGTGGGTTACTGGCTAATCTATGTACTATCTATCCCAATAATAGGCCTCCAAAATTATATTATTGCTTTTATTCTAAGTATCATCTACTTAATAATCCATTCAAAATTCATGTGGGGGACATATATGAGACCAGAAGTATAACATCTATTGAGTTCAGTCAGTGATATTTTCTGTGCCATCATTGCATGGTTTCATGGAATTATAACCATCGCTAAAGTAAAGTTAATAGATAACCAAACATTCAATACAGATAAATACGAATAACTAAACAGAGTATCAGATTATTATGTACAAAAACAACAATGACTTAACTCTAAAAGATAAGTTTAGTGAGTGGGGTAGGCTAGTTAGACTTCATACTGTAGCTGCTTCTGCTACTGTAGCATTTATAGGACATCTAACAGTTGCTCCTATGAGTATTGAGACTGCTATTGTTTTATTTATAATAGTTTCACTTATACATATGTCTGGATGTACACTTAATGATCTGTATGATCTGGACTATGATAGTAATGATCCTGAGAAAGCGAACAGACCATTAGTTAAAGGAACTATAACGCCTGAGAGTGCATGGGGCGTTTCATACTCTATGATATTCCTTGCTCTCATTATGATGGTAGCTATAAGTCCAATTCTTTTCTTAGTTGGGATATGTCTACTAGCTTTTGGTATTCACTATAATATAAGATCAAAGGAAAGTATATTAACTGATATCTCATTCTCTATATGGGAGACTGGACTTGTATTAGTTGGAGCAATAGTAGCTGGTGGATTTAATATTGTAACAGCTATGTTCTGTGCTTTTATGTTTATCCAATCTTTCTATCAAATACAAGAAGGGAGCATGAAAGATATTAGAGGGCCAGAGAATACATTACTTAAATTGGTGGGTGTAAGTGTAAAAGATGGTAAAGTATTGTATCCAATATGGCTTAAGTCTACTACATACGGAGTAAAATTGTTCCAAGTGGTCATAATATGGCTAGCTATATATGCACAGTATGCCTTTAACGGAGCAGTATTCAATATATACACTATAGCTGTATTAGTTGCAGTTGCTGTGAACTCAGTAGTATTCATCCACTCGGTTAGTGTGTGGCTAGTTGATGAATTTAACAGAGATGAAATTATTAAAGGGTTTACTATTCACGAGCTAACAGGGGCTATTATTGCACTGCTAGCACTATACCCATCTGCCCCTGGTAACATAGTGAATCTAATAGTATTTATACCGCTCTGGGTATTATCAGTCAACTACTTAATTCACAAAGAAGCTCTAATACCAAGCATATAGACATATCCTTACCAAAACATTAATATGGGTGTGGTCCGAAAGTAGATATACGTAGCACAACTATGGCAGAATATGATAATATGGACTTCGAGGAAGTAGAGATTCCAGAAGACATTGACGCTGAAGATGTTGGACCTGCAGTTACTGGCAAAAAGCCTCTTATCGGAGAGTTCAGACGTAAGAACGGTATCCCAGTAGTTCGAGATGAAATTGGAAAGAAAGTAAGAGGAGGTATCTAATGGGAGACTTCAAGCCTGGCGAAAGAGTGAAAAAGTTTTTCTCTAGTAGCGGTGGAAAAGTAGATGCAGTTGTAGGTAATGCAGAGTTCTCAAACATCAACATGCCATCTAGTCCAGGTCCAAAAGTTGCAGGTAGGACGCCTGCGATTGGGTCAATTAGAAGAGAACGAGACATTCCAGTAGTGCGAGACGAACTCCCAGAACTGCTGGGTTAAACTATACAATAATAATGCCTATTTTTAATAGACCTCTAGTGACAGATAGACCGACAGTTGTTGAGCCAGTTTTCGGTAATGATGAAGGAGATAAAGAAGAGCAAGAAGTGCAAGAGGAAGATGTAATTGAAACTTTAGGCGATGGTGGAGATAAAATAGTTCACGGTCTTGAAGTTGGAAAAGAACACGAAGAAATAGTTAAAGCATCCAATTTGGTTGCTATTCTGGCAACTGGAGAGGAGGGTGGTAAGCTCTATTCAGATGTATTCAAGAATGCTGCTTTCCAACTCCTTCAGGTAGATGACAACGGCCACACACTCGACGGATTAGTCCATCTTTCAGAGGGCCTTGAAGTTGCATACCTCGGAATGGAGCCTGTAGATGTACCAGAAGAGGATGAAGAACTAGAACCTGCGGTCGAGGAAGTGGTAGTTGAAGAGTCTGAAACTGATGAGGAAGAAGACGAACAAGAAGAAGTTTCAGATGAGGAAGTGGAAAATGAAGAGACCTCTGAAGAATAGAAGAATTATAGGTCCTATATTTTCTTCTACAGAAGATGGCAGTGAAGATGTAGAGATTAATGAAAAAGCAGAAGATATGTTTATAAAGTATATAAATAACAGCTCTGAGCTTCTAGATGTTGAACCAGAAGAGTTTGCTAAGAGTGCTCAAGCAAGGAATTATGCTAGAAGACTTGGAATATATAGTCAAGTGTATAATATGGAGAAAGATAAGTGACTAACTATAAGAAAACTTTATATACATACCGGACATAGGAATTACCGTAGCAACAATGGCAACACTTTCAGAACTTCAAGACAAATGGGAATCGAACGCAAAAGGCGGAAAAGCACGAGCAGTCCAGGCTCTGCAAGATGCAGACACTGCTGCTGACTATATTAGTAGTTTCAACGACTCCATCAGTGACCTCGACGACATTGATGGAAGCTCGGTACAGGCTATCAAATGGGCTCTCGCAGTAGGCTCGGAAGCTTTCGAGACTGTCAACCCAGGCGATACATACGAATTTACTGTCAATGGAGAGTCTGCGTCATACACTGTTCCAGATTGGTCTGGTAACTTTGATGACGGAATCCAGCAAGCAGTGAACGCAAACAAATGGAGTCGAGGTCTGGAGAATGCAGTTAACCGATCTGTAGACGGCGAGTCGCTCGACGTAGACCTTTAAAGGTCTAGCTGGTTAAAGTTTTTTATTTATTAGACTAGACAACTAGTCACTGCTGTAGTGTTCTGAGAGTACATTTCTATCTCTACACACTAGATCTATTGCTTGCTTATAATGATCTAGCTTTACATCTTCAAGATTTATCCTAGCAATTGTCCAAGCTACATTCATTACAGATATACCTTCCCTTATATTGTCTATCCTGTGTATCTCTTGCTCTTTATACTCTTTAATCTCTTCAAGCTCATCTATTTCTGGTTCAAACTGTCTAATTAGAGCAAGATATTTCTTAAAGAGATCATCGTTCTCATGAGGGCTTGGCTTTCTAAAGTATTTATAGTGGAAGTCCAAAGTTTCATTCTTTTGATCCTCACTTAGCATGTCAAATTTGATCAAGAAGTCAAACCTATTTAGAGATTCAGGAGACCATTGACTTATAATTTCTTCTCTAGTCTCGAAATTCCCTAACATAACTCCTCTAACTTCTGCAGGTATTTTCTTTTCCTGTATCTCTACCATACCAGACTCTCCCAATGATGTAAGAGCAGACCCTAGTGGGGCCTCATCCATCTCATCTGCCTCCTCTATTACTATAATCCCTTTGTGTGCCTTTGGTAACTGTCCATACTGCTCTGTATTTTTATTATATGTCAGATCTACCTTTGAGACTCTAGGTCCATCTATAGACTGAGCATCAAATTCTTCAACTAACCACTTCTTAATGACAGTCTTACCTGTGCCTGGAGGCCCATATATTAGAACATTAATTCTGCCTTTACTTCCATATTTATCTTCAGGTGATGCAAGCATAATAAGAGCTGCTTTTTTAGCAGTATCTCTATATTTCAGACCTGGAGATATATATTCAGACCAGTACTCTAAGCCATCAACATCATCTACAATCTCATCTATTTTGTCTATATCTTCTTCTGAGATGTCAATATCAGAGAGAACTGCATTAAGAGACGATTCTGCAACTGTATCTTCTACCCATTCCTTTGAGTGCTTATCGGGTATCTCTTTCGATATATCTAGAGCGTGTTCAACACTATCTTTATCTGAAAGATACAGAATAGTGTTGTTGTTGCTATCTAGATGGACATTGACAAACTTAACAGATTTAATCTGTCCAATATAATATGGTGGCATATTTATGTTAGTACTGGGGTTCCAACCAGATCTATCTGGATTTTCATTCTCCCACTCTACCATCTGCTCTATCCAATCAATCTTCTTATCAGATTTATCGTCATTGCCTATAAACTGTACTACTGAATCAACTATTTCTTCATCTACAGAATCACTCATAGCTTATATAACAATTAGATTCGAGGATTATTAACAATTTCGTTTACCGTCTTTAGATCTAAGAATAGTCTCCAAAAGGTTTATTAGGCGTCAAATACATCTACTTATAATGGGAGTAGATGGATTTAGCTCTGGCGACAAGTTAGTAGAGAAGCATGGCATCCCCGCGTGTGAGGCAGCTAATAAACTTGAAGGAACTGGTTTATCTCAAGGCAGCCTCACAACGTACAAGCCACAAGTTAGAAAAATAGTATCTGAACTAGGAACCAATCCAGATGCAGAGGGTGTAATAGACTTTATTGCAGACGCTGACGTCTCTGGTAGTACTAAGAATACTATGATAATGGCTATTAAGAAGTACTACCAAGCATTAGAAGAGTTTACTAAGGCTGAACGTCTATCTAACCTCTCCAAATCAAGGGACCTAGCTAAGGACTTCAGTGCAAGTATGAAGGTTGAGAACTGGGTAACTGAACAAGAAGTCCTTACAATATTGGATAAGATATGTCCAGATAAAGGTGAGAAGCAAGAACGGATACAGTTAGGGAGTAAGATGTTTATTGCTACTGCAGAACATAAAGCACTAGTAGCTACGTTATATTATACCGGACTCCGTATTTCCGAGGCGTTAATGTTGGAAGTCGGTGACTTCTACTTTGAAGATAATGAGGTTGAAGTATATCGTCTTAAGAAAGGTGGAGATGTTGTTAAAAGAGATAGAATACACCAGACAGACAAATACTTAGATATTGTAAAAGACTATATAGAACTATATGATATAGACTCTGGCAGAATATTTGACTTCACATCTGCAACTGCATCTAATAGAATAGATGACGTTGAAGAAGTATATTGTTATATGTTTGGAGGCTTTGAACAGTGTGATAAACTGACCCCTCATAAGTTTAGGCACGGTAGGGTAACTGCAATAGCTAATACGTCTGGCTTAGAAGCAGCTAGTAGGTATGTAGATCATGAAAACTTAGAAACTACTCAAGCGTATGCACATATAACAACTGAGGATCAAAGAGATATGTTACCTGAGGCTCAAGAAGATGAAGACAGTGAAGTAGATAAGTTGCTCGATGAGTTAGAAGTAGATAGTGTAGATGAGTTAAAAGAAGCTATGTCAGACTCTTAGGGGATTCTAACAACTACAGATACGTCTCCCTTTTCATCTTTTGGGATACCAACTGCATCTTGTTGATCTGAACTAAGACTGATTCTGTTACCACTTCCAATTTCAAGAATGTCTGTTATGCTACCTTCAGGCCCTTGCACCTCTACTTCAACTTCATCATATTGACCTACATTAAGTGCATCTCTTGCAGGTGATTTAATTGTTATCTGACCACTTACTGCCATTCTTGCATCGAAGGCAAACTCTTCAGTTTGTCTAGGCCTATCCTGAACTGCAGCTTTACTGTCTTGAGTTGCTTTACGTACAGGGCCTGAACTTGGCGATGGGAGTTTGTCAGTCGGTACTGCTAAATAGAAGAATGGGTCTCCTTCTTCCAGTTCCAAGCTAGTGACGATATTATTATTTACCATCACTAGAGGTCCATCTCCTACACCTTCAGGCTTCATGCTATCAGGCAGTACAGTAGTGGTAAAAGCTTTACTTTTTCTATTGTTAAATGCCACACTGTCATCAGTTTTAAAGATTCTAATTCTCACCTCATCGCCTTGATTTATCTGAGCATTGTTTGCTCCTATTACGTTAATAGTGAATAGATTGTTTTCTTGTAGCACTGTATCACAGATAGCACCTACTTTACTTCCAAATATTCTATCTCTAAGGTCCATATATGTACTTAGTAGTCAACCCATTTATATTTATGGTATAGACTGCAGACGTGAAAAACTATTTATGTACATAATACGTATAACTATACAGCAATGAGCATATCTGAGGATCCTGCTTTTAGTGAAGTTATAGAAGGAGATAAGGTTGTAGTTGATAAAGATGGTTATAATCGAGTCGATGTAAGAGAAGTAAGAGAGTTTGAAGATGAGTTATTGACTGAAATAACTGGCCCTGACAAAGAAGGAAGAGGTGCCTCAATTCCAGTGAAAGGGAAATGGATACATGGGTGGCTTGAATCAAGGGGTGAGGATTGGATAAATAGTATCCATAAAAACTGGTTATTCTTCACAGTTTACGTAAGTCAAAGAACTAAACAATTCATGAATATTAGCCAATTTAGCTTAAAACAGGGGGACTATGATGACACATATCGGTATTTGATGATACTTGAGGATCTAGATTTGATAGAACGTCATAGGATAGAGGAAGTAGATGCCGCAGAATATGACCATTTTGTTCCTGAAACCATGCGACAAAGAACGTATGTGAGGATAGTTAAATCTTTTGATGAGGAACCTAGCTTATGGACAAGGCCTCACAAAAATGCATACCCAGGAGGAGAGGCTAGAGAACCTACTGCAATAGAAGAGACGGAAAGGGATATTGAAG
>LKMJ01000564.1_pt1 | contig 28903 bp, 41 predicted proteins | sample 643391 | NCBI WGS metagenome assembly LKMJ01 (sample SAMN04112250, study PRJNA286221) | soda lake metagenome | biome: soda lake; feature: Kulunda Steppe; material: water; isolation source: sample PL-Br10 brine of Picturesque Lake | place: Russia: Kulunda steppe | collected 2010-07 | reverse complement strand
TTACTGGCAAGAGAGCGTCGATCGAACCTGTTCGACCTCGTTTTCACACTCCGAACACTGCTGTTTTTCCTCCGCGATGAAGACGACCGAACACGTCGGACACTGAAAGAGATTTCCGGTCGCGTCGCCGCTCTCTCTCGCCGACTCCCGGTGTGCAGCGGTGGCCCGGTCGTCGGCTACCGCGGTCGCATCGCTCGTTCCAGCAGTAAACGTCGACCGAATCCGATCGCGAAGGCGACCGAGACGTGAACTGGATCCTACCTGCTGTCTTCGTGTCATACCCCGGACCTCCACAACGACTGGTAAAGATGTACCGTCAAACCAGTTAGGAGATTGTGTGTGAGTCACACGCAGTGAACGGTCGGCGTCGACGACTGGTCGATCGATCGGGCAGCCGCCGACCCCGACGCAGTCGGTCGATCGGGAGTGTATCCTCCCAGCGACAGCGTCGATAGCAACCTTTTCGACGGTCGGGCGGCCACTCGCCTGCATGAACTTCTTCGATCGGCTCCACGATCGGATCCGGACGGTCGACAGCGTCGTGAGCGTCGGACTCGATCCCGACCCCTCCCGGATCCCGACACATCTCGATGCGTACGACCTCCCGCGCTGGGCGTTCAACCGCCGGATCATCGACGCGACCCACGAACATACCGCCGCCTACAAGCCGAACGCGGCCTTCTATGAGGATCCGGACGGCTGGCGAGCGCTCGAGGAGACGATCGCGTACGCCCACGGCAAAGACGTCCCCGTCTTACTCGATGCCAAACGAGCGGATATCGGGAACACGACCCGCCAGTACGCCGAGATTCTCGAGACGGCTGACGCCATCACGGTCAACCCCTATATGGGCCGGGACTCCCTGCAACCGTTCCTGGCGAACGAGGAGGCCGGCGTCTTCGTCCTCTGTCGAACCTCCAATCCAGGTGGCGAAGATCTGCAGGACCTCGAACTTGACACGGGAGAGGCCGTCTACGAGCGGGTGGCGGCGCTTGCAGATCTGTGGAACGAAAACGACAACGTCGGACTCGTCGTCGGCGCGACGAACCCCGACGAACTCGCAGAGATCCGCACGCAGGTTCCCGACCTCCCCTTTCTCGTCCCCGGTATCGGTGCCCAGGGTGGCGACGCCGAGGCAGCGATCGAGCACGGGCTGGCCGACGGCGTCGGTCTGGTCAACTCCTCGCGCGGAATCATCTTCGCCGGCGAGGAGAGCGAGGCCAAACGCGCCTCGGGGAGTCGAGGGGCGGGGTCGCGAGACGACGGCGAAGAGTTTGCGAAAGCGAGCGGACAGGCGGCAAAACGGCTCAAAAAACGACTCAACCAGTATCGCGAGTAGGCGACGGCCGGCAGCCGCTACGTCTCGGGTTCGTTTGCCGGAGTCGTACAGCCGACGCCGACGACCCGCCCGACGAGCCGATCGTCGACGATCCGACCGCGAATCTCGACCTCGATCGGCTCCTCCGGTGGCTCCGCTGCCAGTAACTCACGCCCCTCGACGATGGCAATGTCCATCGGGCTGGCGTCGTTCGGGTGGGTGGCGACGAGCGTTCCATCTCGATCGTCGACGACCAGACAGAACCGGTCACCGATCGCGAGCGTCTCGCCGAGGAGATCACGGATCGACGTCACGCTAGCTCACCCGCAGGTCGGTCTCTCGTGGCGATCGGTTCAGAACCGATGGACGTCCACGTCATCGTTGCGACCCGGCTGGGCCTGGGATGCACAGTCGGCACACAGCCCCGTTCCCGCTTCGTAGTGGGCCGAACAGGCGAACGTCCCACAGTTACCACACCGCTCCACAGCGGGTCGGGATTCACAGATCTGACAGAGTCCGCTGACGCTCATAGAGGCTGTTACGGACTCGACGGACTTGAAACCGGACCCGGACTCCCGCGGGGCCGCGATCGGCCGGTGAGTCGACGCCGATCGCCGGACTGGCGCGCTCGTGAGCAGGACCCACGATATCAGTTAGCATGGGACGAGAAGGTTTTTAGCGTGTGAGCCGCTACCGAGGCCTATGAGCCGTGACCGGGCTCTCCTCGAGCGAGCCCTGGACCGTGGCGAACAGGACGGTGGCAACGTCGAGTTCAAAGAACGCCTGCTGCGGGACGTCCACCTCGAGGGTGGTCGACGGGAGAGCCTCGCCGCCCAGCTTCGACACCGACTCCTCTCCGGAGACGGTGAAGCGACGTACGTCGTCGGGGTAACCGACGCAGGTGGACTCGCGGGTATCGATGCCGACGCCTTCTCCGAATCGATGGACGTTCTCTCCTTGCTTGCAGCGGAGGCCGACGCCCACATCGACGATGTCCAGACGTGGGGCATCAAAGACGGGCTGGTCGGCGTCGCAACCATCACCGACGGTGCCGTCTTAGAGACCGACGACCAACACGTCGTCGTCGGGACCGCCGGCCACGTCGATCACGGAAAGAGTACACTCGTCGGCTCGCTTGTCACCGGGACGGCCGACGACGGCGACGGCGCAACGCGTGCGTTTCTCGATGTCCAGCCCCACGAGGTCGAACGCGGCCTCTCGGCCGACCTCTCCTATGCCGTCTACGGCTTCGAAGACCACGGCGACCCCATCCACGTCCGCAATCCAAACCGGAAGGCCGATCGGGCCGCGGTCGTCGAGGAAGCCGATCGGCTCGTCTCCTTTGTCGACACCGTCGGCCACGAGCCGTGGCTGCGGACGACGATCCGCGGGCTCGTCGGGCAGAAACTCGACTACGGCCTGCTGGTCGTCGCCGCCGACGACGGCCCCACGCGGACGACCCGCGAACACCTCGGCGTCTTACTGGCGACGGAGCTCCCGACGATCGTGGCGATCACGAAAACCGACGCCGTCGACGACGATCGCGTCGCCGAGGTCGAACGCGAGGTCGAACGACTCCTCCGCGAGGTCGACAAATCGCCGCTGCGAGTCGCTCGCCACGGCGTCGACGCCGCCGTCGAGGAGATCGGCGACCGCGTCGTCCCGATCGTCTCGACCAGTGCGATCACGATGGACGGCCTCGAGATCTTAGACGAACTGTTCCATCGACTTCCCAAAACGTCCCAGGACACCGGCCAGTTCCGGATGTACGTCGATCGGAGCTACTCGGTTACTGGCGTCGGGGCAGTCGCGTCGGGGACGATCATGGCCGGCGACGTCGAACAGGGCGACGAACTGCTCATTGGTCCGATGCCTGACGGCCGCTTTCAGGCGGTCGAGGTCCGATCGATCGAGATGCACTACCACAAGGTCGATACGGCACGCGCAGGCCGGATCGTCGGCATCGCGCTCAAGGGGATCAACGAGAGTGCGATCGAGCGCGGGATGGTGTTGTTACCTGCCGAGGCGGATCCCGATCCGGTCCGGGAGTTCGAAGCCGAAGTCATGGTGCTCAACCATCCCACCCGGATCGGCGACGGCTACGAGCCCGTTGTCCACCTGGAGACGATCGGCGAAGCAGCCGCCTTCCATCCCGAGGATGGCCGGCTCCTGCCGGGCGATACGGGAACGGCTACCGTCCGGTTCAAGTTCCGCCCGTATCTCGTCGAGGAGGGACAGAAGTTCGTCTTCCGCGAGGGCCGAAGCAAGGGTGTCGGGACGGTCACCGACGTCTCACCCGCAGAGTAGGTCCGCCGGGTGAGCGGCGGGCGGTCGTCGAGACAGCAGTGACGATCGGCGGTACGTGACTACAACGGCCCCGCAGCGTCGAACCGAACCGTCTCGCCCTCGACGACCCGATCGGCGAGGTCGAGAGCCACGGCCCAGCCGAGGAGCCGCTTGGTGCGCTCCCTGCCCCGGTCACGGTCGAGAATCCCTCGCTCCCCGCCCTGTCGACCGTCTTCCCGACCCGCCCTCGCTCGGGCTGTGCCACTCCGATCGGCGGCGGCAGCCACGTCGAGTGGCGCAGGTGCAGCTTCGAGTGTTTCGAGGACGGCCCCTGCGCGCGAGACTCGATCACGAAACGATCGACGGATCGCCGCCGGATCGAGGTCGTCGCTACCGCGGACGAACCCATTTTCAGTCTCACAGACGAGACCAAGCGCCCGGAGAAACGTGAGCCAGTCGGCGGCTCGCTCCCGATCGGCGACCGACGTTCGATCGACGAGCCGTGCACAGCAGTCGACCGGGCCCGACGCAGACTGCGCGTTGGGACGCCTTGGAACCCCCTCCAGGACAGCCGCGATCGCACCGATCCCATCGTCGTCGATCGGCGGCTCCGGAACTGGCTTGAACCGCACGTTTAGAGCTCGAAGGAGTCGGCGAGCAGCTCCTCGTCGGTCTCGCCGTGGACGTAGGTCGGCCCGCCGAGGACGTCGATCGTCACCTTCCCGGGGGCAAACAGGTCCGCAGGCATCTCCGAGAACTCCCAGTCGAGGTCGTCGAAGAGCTCGCCGAAGGGGCGGCCGTGGTCCTCGGCGACCGTCGATGGGACATCGGCGAAGACGTCCGCATCCTCACGAACCGTCACGTGTGCCGTCCCGCCGTAGGCGATCGCGTCGTTGGTTCGAGCGATCGCCGTCGCTTCGTCGGTTGCAACTGGGGCAACCGGCGCACGACCCGTCGCCGAGACGATGTCGAGCGGATCATAGCCAAGCTCCGAGAGTCGGAAGGTTGCGAGCTCGGCCGCGCGGGCGGCGTTCGTGATCGAGCCGACGAGGCTTGCGGAACTGTAGGCCAGCAAAAAGACGCTGCTCGTCTCGACCTCCGCGAGGTCGGCGACCTGTTCGGCCGCGGCTGCTGTCGGCAGCGCCTCCGACTCGACGGCGAGTGCGGTCAGGTCGAACGCGTCCGTGTAGCCGACCTTGCGAAACTCCGTTTCCTCGGCGACGAGCGCACGCGCTGGCCCACTCCCCAGCCCCTCGAAGTCCCGAGTGGTGAGCTCCCAGCCTGCCTTCTGTGAACACAGCAGCGACAGCGCCGGCTGGTCGGTCGTCAGCTCGACGAACGGGATCGGCGATCCCGCAACCTCGCCGAGTTCGTAGCTCGGGGTTGCCATCCCCGCGGTCTGAATCTCCGTAAGCAGGAGTCCCGCCTCCGCGCCGCCGTCGAATTCGATCCCAAAGTCCAGGACGGTCGCTTCGTTTTCCAGGTCGTAGCCGCCAATATTCAGCTCCTCGGCGTACTCGAGGGCCTCGTCGACCAGCTCGATCGCCATCCGGTTGAGACTTTCCATGCCGAAGGGTTCAGCCTCCGCGCTAAAACAGTTTGTCAGTTCGATGGCGGAGCCGAGCCGTCGACAGCCAGTGTCGATTCGCGATCGCCGTGTGCAGTCGTCCCCATATAATCGCTACGCGACCTCGTAGCCCGCGTCCTCGATGGCGTCGCTGATCGTCGCCGTGTCGACCGTCTCCGCGTCGTACTCGATGTCTACCTCGTCGTCTTCGTGTGATGCAGTGACCGACGAGATGCCGTCGACTGCGTCGAGCGTTTCGGTGACAGTATCCTCACAGCCGCCACAGGCCATCCCGGTGACGCCGAGTGTCGTCTCTTCCATACGTGTGATCTGTCACTGGCCGGAATTGAGCGTTGTGGTCTCGGTCGCGAGCGCGTTCGACCGCCGACCCTCGCTTAGTGGGACCCTCACTCAGCCGTGTTCGACGGCTGGCGGCCGAGTTCCTCGGCGACGGAGTCGACTTTCGTCTGCGCAGAGCCCGCTCGCGATCGCTTGTGGTCGATTTTGAGGACGGTGCTTACACGATCGGCGTCGACGGCATCGTGGGCCGCCTGGGCAGCGGCGAACAGTTCGTCCGTGCTCTCGGCTTCGATGACGGTTCCCATCGGGTTGGTTTCGTACGCGACGTCGTACTCGTCGAGTGCCTCGATAGCCGTTGCAATCTCGCTTGCCATGCTGTCTTCGATCACCGGTGCGACGCTCAACAGTGCAATGACCGTCATACTCGGCGTTGACGGTCTCCGGGTACCTAAAACCGCACCGTTGGTTTTGAACGCGTGGGCGAAGACGACGAGTTCCTCGGCTGTCGCCGTCGTTCCCGAGCCGCCCCGATCGCTGCTCCGCCGACGATCGGGTTCCGGAGCGGTGGCGACCCCCAGGAGACGACCACAACAGTCCGTCTCAACTGCGGTTCTGTGGGGGTGGGTAGATGATGATATCACCGTTTGCGTAGACGTACACCTCGTAGTCGAGTGCGGTAAACGCGATGTGTCCACCGGCTCGCTCGGTGCCGTCGGCCTTCGCGCTGAAGATCCGTTCAAGTGCGTCCGGGTCGACACTATCGTACAACGAGAACTCTCCCTGAGAAACGTCCGTCTCCGCGATCGATGCGAGGGCGTGGACGACCGTCGTGGTGATCGTCGCAGTGCTGTCGCTGTCGTGGTGGATAACGTAGCGGTCGTTGCGCTGGTCGTACTGGAGGCCGCTCGTCTCGTCGCCTGGTGACCGTTCTGTTTGCATAGGAGGAAGTACCGTTTACCGTTGGATCGTCGGTGGCACACTACCCTCTGTGAGTATAAAAGCCGATCGGCGGCAGTATAGTTGTACAAACGTGAACAACAGCTTGTCGGATACTCCGACGACGGAAGCCGTCGCGGACAGCGGTCGGAGCGACTCCCCGTCGTTGTACCCCCGATCGCAGACCCTCGGTCTGACTCAAACCCAGATCCAATTTCTCCGAACATGGAGACTCCCGCTGCTGGGCGGTGCTCGTGGACGTTGTGTTCGAAGAAATGCGCTGGCTGGGATTTGAACCCAGGTTGTGACCATGGCAAGGTCACGTGATACCACTACACTACCAGCGCCCTGTTACACCTCTATCTAACTCGGGTTTGTGTATAAACATTGCGAATCAACCTGGCCGTGGGAGGGAGCAACGTGGCATACGGCGGGCCGATCGCTCTCCACCGATGGATACGCAGACGGTGGCTTGCCGTTCGGGCTGGCACGTTGTTCGCCACCAATTACGAGACCAGGTCGAATTTACGCAATCGAATAATTAAAAGCGTTCAACAACGTATTCGATTCAATATAACCGTGCACGGCATTGTTATGAAAGGGCTCCAGGAGTTCGTCAAAGATCGACACGGGCGATCGACCTGGCGAGAGCTCAAATCGGAGGCAACGGATCGGACGGAGTACTATCTCCCGCTGACGGAGTATCCGGACGCGGAGTTGTTCGCGATCGTCGAGTTGGCGGTAGAAGAACTCGAGGTCAGCCAGGAGGAACTCCTCGTCGAGTTCGGAACGTTCCTCATGGGCGAACTAATGGAGATGTACTACATCTACTTCGACGACGAGTGGGACGTCCTCGACGTCTTAACAAACGTCGAACAGGCGATCCACGAATCGTTGCGTGCGCGATCGGGGGCGACGTTTACCCCACCGAAGCTGCAAACCGAACGCGTCTCACCAAACATCGTCGCCGTCGAGTACCGCTCCGATCGGGGCCTCTGTGCACTCGCTAGAGGATTGATACGCGGGCTTGCAGCGCAGTACGACGAACCGCTGACGATCGAAGAACAGCGGTGTATGCACGAGGGCGACCAGAACTGTCTGCTGGTGGTCACCCGCACGGGCAGCGCACCAGGGGAGTTCCGATCGGAGCAGTACTGACTGGCGTTGGCACCGATCGGCGGCGGGGCCAGTCTGATCGGACAACAGTCCTGCGATCGGTTCGCAATGGTCACCGATACCAGTGGACGACAGTCTGCTGTACCGGGCTCCCGGTGGAGCCGCGACTGTTGTGGCAGTACCAGCAGTACGGGTGGCAGTCTCCGATGGCTGGTATCTGTTCACATATCGTTTGGGCTAACTGTCCCGAATTCGAGCGTGTGAGGCGTTCACAGCCGGAGATCGAATCCGCTACCCTTTTAGGACCCTGTCGGCAAGACATCGCTACAGTCTAGTGACGCGGCGCCGAAGCGTCACGGCATGACCATCAGCGTACTCGTTCCGTCGTCGGTCACTCGGGAAGCCGAGGACAAACGCGAGGCAACTCGCAAACTCGGATACATCGCCCGTGCGGCGACGATCTTCCGGGCCGATCGCCTCGTCGTCTATCCCGATCGGGATGGCGACAGAGGCCGATTCGACGGCGGGTTCGTAACGACCGTACTGCGGTACGCCACAACGCCGCCGTACCTCCGCAACGAGGTATGGGGGATGCGGGACGAACTGGAGTACGTCGGGGTCTTGCCGCCGCTCCGCGCCATGTCACAGACCGGCTCCGAATCAGACGGTTCGGGGTCGTCAAGACAAGGAATCGTGACCGAGGTCGGACCTGATCAACGCGTCCGGGTCAATTGCGGCTTGCAACACCCGATCTCCCTCAACGTTCCGCCAGGAATGGCGGTCGACGAGGGAGAGCGCGTGACCGTCAGGATCTCTTCGCGACGACCGGTCCGGGCGAAGCTCGTCGATCGGCCCCTTTCGGGGCTGTCGGTCGAGCGGACGGACCTGCAGGCAGCTCTCGGCCGTGAGGACGCCGGCGTTCGCATCGCCGCCTCCCGATTCGGTGAAGAACTCACCGTCGGGCGGCTCGCAACGCTGGCCGGACGCATCAAAGACGACGGGATGACCGTCGCGTTCGGTGCGCCCGAGAGAGGGCTGCCGGCTATCCTCGGAATCGAGGCATCGGCTATCGAGCCGTCCGGCGAGGACGAGCCGGCCGATGACGGAGTCGAACCCACAGCCGATCCGGGGTTCGACCTCTGGCTAAACACGGTTCCGGATCAGGGAAGCGACGTCGTGCGAACGGAAGAAGCACTGTTCGCCACGCTCGCTCCCCTCTCACTCAGAGAGTGATAGAATGCCACAAGCAAATTCACCACGCAAAGGCTCACTCGGGTTCGGCCCACGACAGCGTGCGACCAGCGAGGTCCCACGCTTTAACTCGTGGCCGGACGACGATGGACAGCCGACGCTGCAGGGTTTCGCGGGCTACAAGGCCGGTATGACCCACGTCGTCATGGTCGACGATCAAGCGAATTCGCCGACCGAGGGGATGGAAGAGACCGTCCCCGTGACGATCGTGGAGACGCCGCCGATGCGCGCGGTTGCGCTGCGAGCGTACGAGGATACACCGTACGGAATGAAGCCAGTCACCGAGGTCTGGACCGACGAGCTCATCGACGAGCTCGATCGCGTTCTGGACGTTCCCGGTGACGAGTACGACGTCGACGCTGCCACGGACGAACTCCGTGGCCTTCTCACCGAGGGACGCGTCGACGACGTCCGTGTCATTACGCATACGGTGCCCGGATCCGTTCCGTCGGTTCCGAAAAAGAAACCTGACGTCATGGAGACACGCGTCGGCGGCGGCTCCGTCGACGATCGCATCGACTACGCCCTCGAACTGCTCGAGGACGGCGGCGGCGAACACGTGATGAACGACGTGTTCCGCGCCGGCGAGTACATCGACGCAAGCGGTGTCACGAAAGGGAAAGGAACCCAGGGACCCGTCAAGCGATGGGGCGTCCAGAAACGAAAGGGCAAACACGCCCGGCAGGGATGGCGCCGCCGCATCGGGAACCTCGGTCCATGGAACCCCTCCCGCGTCCGGTCGACGGTCCCACAGCAGGGACAGACCGGCTACCACCAGCGGACGGAACTGAACAAGCGCCTCGTCGATATCGGTGACGGGGCTGACGCGACGGTCGACGGCGGCTTCGTCAATTACGGCGAAGTCGACGGGCCGTACACGCTGATCAAGGGCTCGCTCCCCGGGCCGAACAAGCGCCTCGTGCGCTTCCGCCCGGCGATCCGACCCGGAGACCAGCCACGCCTCGATCCCGAGGTTCGCTACGTCTCCACCGCATCCAACCAGGGATAACATATGGACGCAACAGTACGAGACCTGGACGGTTCGGACGCAGGGCAGGTCGAGCTCCCGGCGGTCTTCGAGACGACGTACCGCCCGGACCTGATCGCCCGCGCAGTCCGAACTGCACAGGCAAACCGGAAACAGGACTACGGTGCCGACGAGTTCGCTGGCATGCGAACGCCGGCTGAATCGTTCGGTAGCGGTCGCGGGATGGCCCACGTGCCACGACAGGACGGACGCGCACGACGTGTTCCACAGGCTGTCAAGGGACGTAAGGCCCACCCGCCGAAAGCCGAGAAAGACCAGTCCGAATCGATCAACACGAAAGCAAAGAAACTGGCTACCCGCAGCGCGATCGCCGCGACGACCGACGCAGAACTCGTCGCCGATCGCGGACACCAGTTCGACGAGGACACCGCGTTGCCACTCGTCGTCTCCGACGAGTTCGAGGACCTAGCAAAGACACAGGAGGTCGTTTCCTTCCTCGAGGCAGCCGGTCTCGACGCGGATATCGAACGCGCAGACGAGGGCCGCAGCGTCCGATCGGGTCGCGGCAAGACCCGTGGTCGCAAGTACAAACAGCCCAAATCGATCCTCTTTGTCACGTCGAGCGAAACCGGCCCGTCGCGTGCGGCCCGGAACCTCGCCGGCGCGGACGTCGCGACGGCCGATGAGGTCAACACGGAGGATCTCGCGCCAGGAGCCCAGCCTGGTCGCCTGACCGTCTGGACCGAAAGCGCCGTCGAGGAGGTGGCTGACCGATGAGCACGTTCATCGAGCACCCACTGGTTACGGAGAAGGCGATGAACGACATGGACTTCGAGAACAAGCTCCAGTTCGTCGTCAACCCGGACGCGACCAAACCGGAGATCCGCGACGAAGTCGAGGAGCGCTTCGACGTCGGCGTCGCCAACGTCAACACGCAGATGACCATGAAGGGGAAAAAGAAAGCAACCGTCGAACTATCGGCCGAGGACGACGCCCAGGAAGTCGCCTCGCGAATCGGGGTGTTCTGAAATGGGACGACGAATCCTTGGACAGCGACGTGGCCGCGGGACCCCGACGTTCCGTGCCCCATCGCACCGATACAAGGCCAAGCTCGAACACAAAAAGGAAGAAGACGACGACATCGTCCGCGGGACGGTCGTCGACATCGAACACGACCCGGCCCGATCGGCGCCGATCGCTGCCGTCGAGTTCGAGGATGGTGACCAGCGACTCATCCTCGCACCCGAAGGTGTCACCGTCGGCGAGGAGATCCAGGTCGGCGTTTCGGCGGAGATCAAGCCCGGCAACACGCTCCCACTCGCGGAGATTCCGGAGGGTGTGCCGGTCTGTAACGTCGAAGCAAATCAGGGCGACGGCGGCAAGTTCGCCCGCGCGTCGGGTGTCAACGCGGATCTGATCACCCACGATCGCAACGCGGCAGTCGTCCAGCTCCCAAGTGGCGAGGTCAAGCGCCTCGATCCACAGTGCCGTGCCACCATCGGCGTCGTTGCCGGTGGCGGTCGAACGGAGAAGCCGTTCGTCAAGGCAGGAAACAAGTATCACAAGATGAGATCGCGCGGGACGAAGTACCCACGCGTCCGTGGTGTCGCGATGAACGCCGTCGACCACCCCTTCGGTGGCGGTGGCCGTCAACACCCCGGCAAACCCAAGTCCATCTCGCGGGACGCCCCGCCGGGACGGAAAGTGGGTGACATCGCCTCGCGCAGTACCGGCCGAGGTGGCAACAAATGAGTCAGGAGTACAGAACCGGCCGCGAAGGTGAGTTCACCTACCGTGGCCACACGCTCGACGAGCTGCAGGCAATGGAGCTCGACGAAGTCGCCGAACTGCTGCCCGCTCGCAAGCGGCGAAGTATCCAGCGTGGGCTCTCGATCGAGAAGGAGAAGCTTCTCGAGAAAGCCCGCGGCAAAGACGAGGAAGAGACGGCGAACGCGCCGATCCGAACGCACCTGCGGGATATGCCGATCCTGCCAGAGTTCGTTGGACTGACCTTCGAGGTCTACAACGGACAGTCGTTCGAGCGCGTTCGCGTCGACCCCGAGATGATCGGACACTATCTCGGCGAGTTCCAGCTGACCCGCACGTCCGTCGAACACGGACAGGCAGGGATCGGCGCGACTCGATCCTCGAAGTTCGTCCCACTGAAGTGATTATCGTATGGGAATCAACTACTCAGTCGACGCGGATCCGGACCAGACGGCGAAAGCGATGCTCCGGGAGCGTCACATGAGCAACAAGCACAGCAAGGAGGTTGCCCGCGAACTCAAGGGCCGAACCGTTTCGGAGGCCCAGGACTACCTCCAGGATGTAATCGACAAGACCCAATCGGTCCCATTTAAGTCCCACAACGCCGGCGCGGGCCACCGCTCCGACATCGACGGCTGGGACGCTGGCAAGTACCCGGAGAAAGTCTCCGGCGAGTTCCTCGACCTGCTCGAAAACGTCGAGGCAAACGCGGATCATCAGGGCTTTGATGGCTCCTCGATGGAGATCGTCCACGTCGCTGCCCACAAGGTCGGCGAATCGGTCGGTCGCAAGCCCCGCGCGATGGGGCGTGCATCCGCCTGGAACACGCCACAGGTCGACGTCGAGATCGTCGTCGAAGAGACTGACGAGGACGAATCCGAGGGTGATAACTAATGGCTGACGAACACCAGTTTATCGAAAACGGCCTGCAGCGGTCCCAGATCGACGAGTTCTTCGCAAAAGAGCTCGGCCGCGCGGGCTACGGTGGTATGGACGTCGCCAAAACGCCGATGGGAACCCAGATCGTCCTCAAAGCGGAGAAACCGGGGATGGTCATCGGCAAAGGTGGCGAGAACATCCGGAAAGTAACGACGGCTCTCGAGGACAAATTCAACCTCGAGGACCCCCAGATCGACGTCCAGGAGGTCGACGAACCCGACCTCAACGCACGGATCGTCGCCGATCGACTGGCCAACGCCCTAGAGCGTGGCTGGTACTTCCGGAAAGCCGGTCACACCACGATCGATCGGATCATGGAAGCCGGCGCACTCGGTGCCGAGATCGTCCTGTCGGGGAAGGTCACCGGCGCCCGATCGCGTGTCGAGAAGTTCAACCGTGGCTACATCAAGCACAACGGCGAGCCCGCCGAAGAGGTCGTCGACCACGGCCAGGGCGTTGCAGTCATGAAACTCGGCACGATCGGTGTCGACGTAAAGATCATCCCACCAGGTGCGGAGTTGCCCGACGACTTCGCTGTCCACGAGGACATGGACCCCGAAGAGCTCGTTCCCGACGCCGTCGAGGCCAACGAGGTCGAGGGTGTCGAAGAGCTACTCGAGGGTGAGCCGGAAGCGGCCGAGGCCGTCGACGAGGGCGCCGAAGCTGCAGCCGACGAGGCCGCCGAGACCGAGGCCGACCTCGACGAAGACGTCGTCGAGGAGGTCATCGAGGAAGAAACTGCGGACGTCGCCGACGAGGACGTCGAGGTCCCCGATGAGTCGCCGATCGAAGAGGATCTGGACGAACTCGAAGCGGACGTCGAAGCGGAAGCCGAAGAACTCGTCGCCGAAATGGACGAGGAGGCTGACGCCGAGTCCGAAGACGCCGACGAGGGAGGTGACGCCTGATGGCGATCCTCCACGTCGAAGAGATTCGCGACATGACGCCGATCGAGCGCGAAGAAGAACTCGAAGAGCTCGAGACGGAGCTGCTGAACCAGAAGTCCGTCCTCGCAGCCGGTGGTGCCCCGGAGAATCCGGGCCGAATCGGCGAACTGAGTCGGACGATCGCCCGGGTCAAGACGATCCAGAGCGAAGAAGGCGACTTCGAGAGCGACGAAGACGACGAGTAACCAATGCCACTGACACCCGAGACACTGCCACGGCACGAACTCAATGGCCTCCCCGTACGGGTCGTCGACAGCGACGACCGATCGCGGGTCGGCATCGCGGGGCGTGTCGTCATCGAGACGACCAACACCCTGTCGATAGAGGTACGTGACGAGGGCGAGTCTCGGGTCGTTATGGTACCGAAGTCGGGCTCGACGTTCGAGTTCGCGATCACAGATGACGCCGCCGACACCACGAAGGTGTCGGGGACCGCGTCCAAACTGGCCGATACCCAACCTGGGGATGCCGAGCAATCGGGAGCCCCGGACAGTGCTGGCGAGGACGTGGCCTACGTTACGGTCGATGGATCACGGCTGCTCTCACGGCCCGCCCGACGCACGGAAACGAATGGTGATTCACCATGGCAATAGGATTAGACGTTGAAACCCCTCCGGAACCCGAAAACCCGGAGGAATACGACTACGAGAAGTGTCCGTTTTACGGCGAGCTTCCCGTTCGAGGACAGACCCTCGAAGGGCAGGTCGTCTCGACGGACATGACAAAGACCGTGGTCGTCGAACGAGAGTACGATGTAGCAGTCCCGAAGTACGACCGCTACATGAAACGACGCTCGCGCATCCCGGCCCACGTGCCAGGCGTGCTCGAGCCGCTCTCGGTCGGTGACACGGTCACAATCGCAGAGACCCGACCACTGTCGAAGACCAAATCGCACGTGGTTGTTGAAGTAACTGAAGAAGCGACTGCAGCGGATGTCGCCGAGATCACGGGCCAGGCCGAGCCTGAGCCGGAGCTGTCGGCGGAAGACCTCGCCGCGGCCGCAGACGAGGGTGATGAGTGATGGAGGCAATGAAAGCTGACGTCACGCAGGGCCTCAAGAAGGGCTCCCTGATCACGTGTGCCGACAACACTGGCGCGCGTGAACTGAAAGTCATCAGCGTCGCGGGCTACCACGGCACCAAGAACCGCCAGCCGAAGGCGGGGATCGGTGACAAGGTGACCGTCTCGGTCACGAAAGGGACCCCGGAGATGCGCCGGCAGGTTCTCGAAGCTGTCGTCATCCGCCAGCGGAAATCGATCCGCCGGCCAGACGGCACGCGCCTCAAGTTCGAGGACAACGCCGCCGTCATCATCGACGAGAACGAAGAGCCCCGCGGCACCGAAATCAAGGGGCCGATCGCCCGCGAAGTCGCAGAACGCTTCGGAGCAATCGCGTCCACCGCGACGATGATCGTATAATGACTACGCAACCACACAAACAGCGAAACCAGACGGAGCGTGCGCCCCTCCACGAGCGAGGGACACAGCTCCACGCGACGCTGTCAGACGAGCTCCGCGAGGAGTACGACACGCGACGGACCCGCGTCAACGCGGGCGACACCGTCGAAGTCATGCGGGGCGACCACGCCGGCGAGGAAGGCGAGGTCCTCCGTGCAATCCTCGAAGACGGACGGATTCACGTCGAAGACGTGACAGTCGAGACGGCCGACGGCGAGGAAGTGCCACGCCCGATCGCCCCCTCGAACGTCCGACTCGTCGACCTCGACCTCGAGGACGAGCGTCGCAAAGCACGGCTCGAAGGTGATACCGAATGAGCAACCACCAGAAACGACTGTCAGTACCGAAGTCCTGGCCGGTCGAGCGGAAGACGAACGTCTTCACCGTCAAGGCCGGCGCCGGCCCACACGGTGAGGACGGCGTCCCGCTCGTCGTCTTGCTCCGGGACGTCCTCGGCTACGTCGACTCGAAGAAGGAAGCGCGCTACGCCCTGAGCGAGGATGCGATCCTCATCAACGGCGACCCGATCAACGACGAACAGCGTCCGATCGGGATGTTCGACATCATCGCGTTCCCCGGCCGCAAGGAGTACTACCGCGTCTTCCCCGACGAGGGTGGGCGACTCGCACTGACTGCAATCGACGCGGATGCTGCAGGCAGCCGCCTGGGCAAGATCGAGGGCAAACAGCAGGTTCCGGGTGGCGACACCCAGCTGACGCTCCACGATGGCACGAACGTCATCGTCGAGGAGAGCTACAGCACGAGCGACTCGCTCGTCGTCGACAACGAGGACAAATCGATCGTCGCTCACTTCCCCTACGAAGAGGGTGCACTCGTGACGGCCGTCAGCGGGAACCACGGCGGCAAGATCGGCGAGGTCGAGACGATCGACGTCACGCCGGGCAGTGGCCCGAACACGGTCGCCGTCTCGGCAATCGACGACGACGGCGAGGACTTCGAGACGATCGAAGAGTACGTCGTCGTTATCGACGAGAACTTTACCGGCGGCGACTCGTCGTCTGACGACGCAAACGGCGACGCCGTGAGCGCGGGTGATGCTGATGAGTAGTGACGCCCAGCCCGACGGCGAGTTCCACGAGATGCGCGAGCCACGCGTCGAGAAAGTCGTCGTCCACATGGGCGTCGGCCGCGGTGGCCGCGAACTCGGCAAAGCCGAGGACATCATCGAGGAGATCACTGGCCAAGAAAGCGTCCGGACGCTGGCGAAAAAGACCGAACCAGACTTCGGCATCCGCCAGGGCGATCCGATCGGCACGAAGGTCACCCTCCGTGGCGAGGACGCTGCCGACTTCCTCGCGAAGTCGCTCCCACTGGCCTCGCTCTCGTCGTCGCAGTTCGACGATACCGGGAACTTCAGTTTCGGTGTCGAAGAGCACACCGAGTTCCCAAGCCAGGAGTACGACCCGAACGTCGGAATCTACGGGCTGGATGTCACCGTCAACCTGGTGCGTCCGGGCTACCGCATCGCCAAGCGACACAAGGCGACCCGATCGATTCCGTCGAGCCACCGACTGACGCCCGAGGACGCTATTCGCTTCCTCGAGTCGAACTTCGACGTCACCGTCGAGGAGTCTACAGATGAGTGAAAGCGAAACCGAAACCGATCGCACGGGCGAACACACGGCAAAACGGACCGGCCAGCTAGAGACGTGCCAGCGCTGTGGCCGCAAACAGGGGCTTGTCGGCAAGTACGACATCAACCTCTGTCGACAGTGCTTCCGCGAAATCGCCCGCGACATGGGATTCAAGAAGTATCGATAACATGACCGGAAACGATCCACTCAGCAACGCGCTCTCGGGGCTCGACAACGCCGAGAGTGTCGGACATCTGACCCACGAGGTAACGCCCGCCTCGAACGAGATCGGCAGCGTACTCGAGGTCTTCTACGACCGCGGGTACATCGACGGCTTCGAGTACGTCGATGACGGCAAAGCCGGTCAGTTCGAGATCGAACTGAAAGGAGCGATCAATCAGTGTGGCCCCGTCAAGCCCCGCTACGCCGCAGGCGCCGACGACTTCGAGAAGTGGGAGAAGCGCTATCTCCCCGCTCGAGATTTCGGTGCGCTCGTCGTCACGACGAGCAGCGGTATCATGAGCCACTACGAGGCTCGTGAGCAGGGGATCGGCGGCCAGGTGATCGCATACGTCTACTAACCATGCGAGTTGAACTGGAAATACCCGAATCCGTATCCGTCGAGGTCGACCATCTCGACGTCACCGTCGACGGGCCAGATGGCAGCGTTACCCGCCGCCTCTGGTACCCCGACGTGACCGTCGAGGTGGACGATGACACAGTGGCAATCGAAAGCGAGTCCGAGGACGCAAAGACGAACGCGACCGTCGGCACCTTCGAGAGCCACATCCAAAACGCCTTCCACGGCGTGACCGAGGGCTGGGAGTACAAGATGGAAGTCTTCTACTCTCACTTCCCGATGCAGGTCCGCGCCGAAGGCGACGAAGTCGTCATCGAAAACTTCCTCGGCGAAAAGGCACCGCGACGAACGACTATCCACGGTGACACCGAGGTCGATGTAAGCGAAGAAAAACTCGTCCTGTCCGGTCCGAATAAAGAGGACGTCGGGCAGACGGCCGCAGACATCGAGCAACTGACACGCGTCAGCGGCAAAGACACCCGTGTCTTCCAGGACGGAGTCTACATCACCGAGAAACCCGCGAAAGGAGGTGCCTGATAGATGGCAGACGACAACGACGAACCACAGGAACTCGAAGACATCAGCGGCGTCGGCGCGAGCAAAGCGGAGTCGCTGCGCGACGCCGGCTTCGAGTCGATCGAAGACGTCAAAGAGGCCAGCCAGGACGACCTGGCCGGGGCCGATGGCGTCGGTAACGCGCTCGCCGCGCGTATCAAGGCCGACGTCGGCGACCTCGAGGTCACCGACGACACCGAGGCCGAGATCGAAGAAGAAGGCGTCGAGGAAGACGAAGAGCCGGACGAAGACGTCGAGACCGAACTACAGCCACGCGGGCTGACCGAGAAGACGCCCGAGCTCTCCGACGCCGAAGAGAAACTGCTCAACCGCCGCCGAAGCGTCGGCAAACCGCAGTTCAACCGGCAAGACTACCACAAGAAAAAGCGGACGCCCACATCCTGGCGTCGACCACGCGGTCAGCTGTCCAAACAGCGCCGTGGCATCAAAGGAAAGGGGCCGAAAGTCCAGGCTGGCTTCCGCACGCCGAAAGCGGTCCGTGGCAAACACCCAAGCGGCTTCGAGGAAGTGTACGTCGAGAACGTAAACGACCTCGAGGGTGTCGACGGCGATCGGGAAGCGGTCCGAATCGCCTCGGCTGTCGGTGCGCGAAAGCGCGAGCGAATCGAAGAGGAAGCCGAAGCCCAGGGCGTTCGCGTCCTGAACCCGACCTACGAAGAAGTCGAGGTGGAACCAAATGACTGATCTTTCCGCACAGAAACGACTCGCAGCTGACGTCTTAGACGTCGGGAAGAACCGGATCTGGCTCGACCCCGAGGCCCAGGCGGATATCGCCGAGGCGATCACGCGAGACGAGATCCGCGAACTCGTCGACGAGGGTCGTATTCAGGCCGAGGAGGCCGGTGGCAACTCTCGTGGCCGTGCCCGAGAGCGCAACGCGAAACGCGCCTACGGTCACCAGAAGGGGCCAGGCAAGCGCCGCGGCAAGAAAGGCGCACGCCAGAACGAGAAAGACGAGTGGCAAAACAAGATTCGAGCACAGCGACGGAAACTTCGTGAACTCCGCGACAAAGGCGAGCTGACGCCGACGCAGTACCGCCAGCTCTACAAGAAGGCCGGCGGTGGCGAGTTCCGAAGCGTCCGGTACCTGTTGAACTACATTGACGACAACTACGGTGACAACTAATGGCGACAGGACCACGATACAACGTTCCGATGCGCCGTCGCCGTGAGGTCCGAACGGACTACCATCAGAGGTTGCGCCTGCTGAAATCGGGCAAACCACGCCTCGTCGCTCGCAAGAGCAACAAGCATACTACGGCGCAGCTGATTGCTCCCGGACCTCAGGGAGACGAAACACTTGCAAGTGCACACTCGAGTGACCTCGACGACTACGGCTGGGACGCCCCGACGGGGAACATCTCTGCAGCCTACCTGACCGGCCTGCTGGCTGGCACGCGGGCCGTCGAAGCCGGTATCGAGGAAGCAGTTCTCGATATCGGTCTCAACACGGCAACACCCGGTAACAAGGTGTTCGCCGTCCAGGAGGGAGCGATCGACGCTGGCCTCGAGATTCCCCACAACGACAGCGTGCTCGCAGACTGGTCGCGAACTCGCGGCGAACACGTCGCCGAGTATGCCGAACAGCTCGATGAGCCGCTGTACAGCGGTGAGTTCGACGCGACCGACCTACCAGAACACTTCGATACGGTACGAGAGGCGATTCTCGAATGAGTAACTACAACGACAGAGGATGGGAGCCAGTCACCCGCCTTGGCCGGAAGGTCCAGGAGGGTGACATCGACACGATGGAGGCCGCCCTCAACTCGGGGCTGCCTCTCAAAGAACCCGAAGTCGTCGACCAGCTCCTTCCCGGACTGGACGACGAAGTGCTGGACATCAACATGGTCCAGCGAATGACCGACTCCGGACGACGCGTGAAGTTCCGCTGTGTCGTCGCCGTCGGCAACCGCGATGGCTTCGTCGGCTACGCGGAAGGCCGCGACGACCAGGTCGGCTCCGCCATCCAGAAGGCGATCGGTATCGCGAAACTGAACATCATCCAGGTGCCACGTGGCTCGGGTTCGTGGGAGGACCGATCGGATCGGCCCCACTCACTGACCCGACGCACGAAAGGGAAAGCCGGCTCCGTCGAGGTCGAACTCATCCCCGCCCCCGAAGGGCTTGGACTTGCGGCGAGTGATACCGTTCGTGCGGTGATCGAACTCGCCGGCATCGAAAACGCCTGGACGAAGAGCCACGGCAACACCCGAACGACGGTCAACCTCGCCAAGGCGACGTTCAACGCACTCGAGAACGCCTCGAAGTCGCGCCATCCACAGCGTCGTCCCGATCGCAAGCGAGAGGAAGCCGAGGTGGCTGACCAATGAGAGCAGTCATTCAGGTCCGCGGTGAGGTAAACCGCAACCAGGATATCCAGGACACCCTGGAGATGCTCAACATCCACAGCGTCAACCACTGTGCGCTCGTCCCTGAGACGGACGCCTACGACGGGATGGTCACAAAAGTCAACGACTACGTTGCTGTCGGCGAACCCGAGGCGGAGACGCTCGAAGCGGTGCTTGCAAAACGTGCCGAACCGCTCGAAGGGAGCCAGTCGGATGTCGACGAGGAGTGGCTCTCCGAGCATACCGAGTACGATGACTTCGGTGCGCTTGCGAGTGCACTCCTAGAGGAAGAGACGACGCTGCGTGAGGTCGGCCTCTCGCCGACACTGCGTCTGCACCCACCGCGTGGCGGTCACGACGGGATCAAGAAGCCGACCGTCGACGGCGGCCAACTCGGAAAACATACAACGGAGCAGATTAACGACCTGCTAGAATCGATGCGATAACAATGACGAGCAAAAAACGACGCCAGCGCGGATCGCGCACGCACAGCGGCGGCACCCACAAGAATCGACGCGGTGCGGGCCATCGTGGCGGCCGCGGTCGCGCCGGGCGGAGCAAACACGAGTTCCACAACTACGAACCGAAGGGGAAACACGGGTTCAAACGGCCACACGACATCCGCGATTCAGTCGCGGAGATCGACGTCCAGAAACTCGACGAGGACGCGATCCTCTACGTCGCGGAAGGCGAGGCCGAAGAGACCGACGATGGCTACGCACTCGACGCTCGCGATATCGTCGAGGACGGCCACGAGGTCGACATCGTCAAAGTCCTCGGTTCGGGACAGGTCCGCAACTCGCTTTCGGTGACGGCCGACGCCTTCTCCGAGACAGCCGAGGAGAAACTCGAGGCTGCCGGCGGCGAAGCGGTCGTCTCCGAGCGTGCCCAGGACGCTGACGAGGCCGACAGCGACGACCCAGAACAGAACGAGGACTAACATATGGGATGGAAGGAAGCCGCTGAACCGGTCCTGACGAGGATGCCCACAGTTCGCCGTCCGGAGGGGCACGTCCCCTTCAAGCGCAAGCTGGCGTGGACGGCCGGCATCCTGATGTTGTACTTTTTCCTAACCAACATCTCCTTGCTCGGCATGGCCGGGGAGGGGACTGACCTCTTCGGTGAGTTCCGTGCGATCCTTGCCGGCGAGTTCGGCTCGCTGATGCAGGTCGGCATCGGACCGATCGTCACGGCCAGCATTGTCTTGCAGCTGCTGGGTGGGGCGAACCTGCTCGGGCTCGATACGGACGATCCGCGAGATCAGATCCTCTATCAGGGCCTCCAGAAGCTGCTCGTCATCATCATGACTGCGCTCACCGCGCTGCCGATGGTGTTCGCCGGCGGCTTCCTGCCAGCCCAGCCGTCTCTGGCACTCGGCGGGTTTACGTTCGATCAGACGCAGGTCCAGATCCTGATGTTCCTCCAGATCTTCGCTGGCGGGATCCTCATCCTCTATATGGACGAGGTCGTCAGCAAGTGGGGCGTGGGCAGCGGGATCGGGCTGTTCATCATCGCCGGCGTCAGCCAGCGACTCGTCACCGGATTCGTCCAGCCCGCAGATGGCGGATTCTTCTACGACTGGTACCAGATCATCATCGGTGAGGTCGCTGTCGGCTCGGTGTTCGCCGGTGACGGACTGAACACGCTGTTGCTCGGCGAGGGCCAGATTATCGCGCTGTTGACGACGCTGCTGATCTTCGGTATCGTCGTCTACGCGGAGTCGGTCCGCGTCGAGATCCCGCTTAGCCACGCCCGGGTCAAGGGTGCTCGCGGTCGCTTCCCCGTGAAGCTCATCTACGCGAGCGTCCTGCCAATGATCCTCGTTCGTGCACTGCAGGCGAACATCCAGTTCATGGGCCAGATCCTCAATAGTCAGTGGGCTGCGATGCCGTCGTGGCTCGGGACGTACAACGACCAGGGCCAGCCAGTGGAAGGGTTCTTCTACTACACGGCCCCGATCTACTCCCCCGAAGACTGGATGTGGTGGACCGGCGAAGTTGCCGGTAGCCCGGAAGTCTGGCAGATTGCCGTCCGAATCTCGGTCGATCTAACCTTCATGATCATCGGTGGCGCAATCTTCGCCATCTTCTGGGTCGAAACCACGAACATGGGGCCGGAGGCGACGGCAAAACAGATCCAAAACTCCGGCATGCAGATCCCCGGCTTCCGACAGAACGTCGGCGTCATCGAGAAGGTCATGGAGCGGTATATCCCGCAGGTGACCGTCATCGGTGGTGCACTCGTCGGCCTGCTTGCCGTCTGGGCGAACATGCTCGGGACGATCGGTGCCGTCACCGGGACTGGCCTGCTGCTGGCCGTCTCCATCACCTACAAGCTCTACGAGGAGATCGCCGAAGAGCAGATGATGGAGATGCACCCGATGATGCGCCAGATGTTCGGCGGCAAAGAGTGACCACAGCACGGTCACAATTCGGCTGAGCTGAGTCGCCGGTCGATCTTGCGATACGCATTTTTTGTGACTCAAGCGATCGAGCGACAGCAATCTCTGTACTGCTGGTCTCACGTTTGCCAGCGATCGGGCCACTCACTCACACTGGCGTTCGTGTAGTATCCGAGATGGGCACCGTCGCGTAGTCCCATCTCGTCGAAATGACCGTAGAACGACAATGTTACAACAGATGTTATAAATCAAAAACGGTTTTTTGCCAGGTTACGAATTCGAGGTATGGGCGACGGAAAGCGCACCGATCACGAGGTCCCCCAGTGGGGACGTTCACAGGCTGTGGGGATCGAACGGACCGACGAGACGGTTGCGCCGATCGTCTACCCGCCCGAGGAAGACACCGACCCCGACCTCCACCTCTGGGATACTTGGCTGCTCCGAGAGCGGGATGGCTCGATCGCCGAGATCGGCGGCTGCCGCGTCATTTTCGCACTGACGGCACCGGCAGCGTTGCTCCCCGGGAAACGTCACGACGTGGCGACGATCAAATATTTTCACTCGACCGACGGTCGCAACTGGACCTGTGGCGGGCCGATCTTCGAGGAGGGGGCGGCCTTTGGCTCCCGGCAGTGGGCCGGCTCTGCCCTGTACGACGACGGCGAGCTTTATGTGTTCTACACCGCTGCCGGCTCCCGCGGCGAGGATGAGCTGACCTACACCCAGCGCATCGCCGTCGGGGCTGGCGGCTCGATCGCAGCTACCGACGACGGCGTCTCGATACCAGACTCGTTCGACCACGAGATCCTTCTCGAACCAGACGGCGAGTACTACGAGCGCGAAGACCAGTCCCGGGGAATGATCTACACGTTCCGCGATCCGTGGTTCTTCGAGGATCCACAGACTGGCGAGACGTGTCTGCTGTTCGAGGCGAACACGCCGATCCCGGATCCCGAGAGCGAGGATCGGTTCGACGCCGATCGCGGTGCGCTCGATTTCAACGGCTCCGTTGGCATGGCTGTCTCGCCCTTGGGCGATCCAACCGAGTGGGAACTGGACGCGCCACTGCTCGAGGGCGCTGGCACGAACCAGGAGCTCGAGCGACCGCACGTGGTCGTCAAAGACGGCAGCTACTATCTCTTTCTCTCCAGCCACGAACACACGTTCGCGCCCGGAATCATCGGGTACGACGCACTCTATGGGTTCGTTGCAGACTCACTTCGCGGCGAGTACACGCCGCTGAACGGCTCCGGACTGGTTGCCACCAACCCGGCCAGTGCCCCATTCCAGGCCTACTCCTGGCTTGCCTATCGACACAACGAGGAGATCCTCGTCACGAGTTTCTTCAACTACTACGATCTACAGAGCCTCTCGCTCGACGACGTCGCACAGCTTCCGCCCGACGAACAACAGCGGCGTTTCGGTGGGACGCTCGCACCGACGCTCCGGCTACAGACAGCTGGCGCGGAGACACGAATCCTCGGCGCGCTCGAGCACGGCCACCTCCCGCTCCCCGACGAATCCCTTCCGCCACTGCTTACGGAGCACGTAGATACTGAAGACGAGCCCAGGCCGACGTACGGCTCCAGAACTGCGGGTCGCTGAACCGGTCATTCCGCTTCAGACCAGGCACTACCGAGTTGCCAGACGTCGAACTCCTCGACGACGACCGATCCGCCCGCAGCATACATCGACATGCCGTCACTGTCCTCGCGGGTCGGGTAGATGCGCGTGGTCAGACAGTGCCGATCGTTCACAAAGCATTCGAGCACCGAGCCATCGAGGAAAAGCCGAACGGAGAGTGGGTCGTCGGCCGGTGAGACAGGCATCGAGACCGGTGTATCCGACGCACGGGGGTCGAGACTCGAGCCGGCTCGATCGACCACCAGATCGCTCTCGCGCGTATACCGAAGCACGGTTTCCTCTTCCCCACCGGGCGACTGACAGACGACCAGCCCGAACTCGTCGGCGTCGTCGATTCGAATCTCCGCACGAATCTCGAGTGCGTTCCCGGAGACGGGGAGTGACCGTTGCTCGTCAGTGAGCGTTACCGTCTCACTGTGGACGTGGGCCTCACGAAGGGCGGTCAGTTCGGGCGCGGGTCGTTGCCGGAGTCGGCCAGCAGCGTCGAGATCGATCTGTCGCGGCAGCGAGAGCGTTCCCGACCAGCCGGCATCCCACTGGGCACTTTCGTCCCGGCCCGGTTTCACCCATCCCCACATCAACCACCGGCCGTCGTCGTCGCGAAGCGACTGGGGGGCGTAGAACGAGCCGTGGTCGAGTAGCCCGGCCCGATCGGTTTCGAACCGTCCGTCAGCAACATTGTACGTCCCGAGAGAGTACCGAACCACCTCGTAGTTCGAGATATGGAGGAGCTGTCTCTCGCCAAGGTCGAGCAACTCCGGACATTCCCACATCGCCCCATCGCGGTCGGGGCCGCCGATGAGAATCGGTCCCTGGTACTCCCAATCAGTCATGTCGCCGTCATCGCTCGTATATAACAGGGCCGTTCCGCCACCGTTCTCGACGCCGGAGCCGATCAGGTGGTGCCACGTTCCGTCGTCGGCCTGCCAGACGTTGTGATCTCGGAACTCCGCGCGCCAGTGGTCGGTCGATCGCAGCGGTGGCTCCTCGGGAAGCGTGTCGATGATGGGGTTCTCTGGCGACTTGTCCCAGCCCGTGAGATCGTCGTCGATCGCCGTTCCCAGACAGGGCAGTTGCAGGTCGCCACGACCGCCGGTGTAGAGGATCGTCGGTGTCCCGTCAACGTCGACCGCACAACCCGACCAGCAGCCGTCTCGATCGGGGCCGTCGGGCGAAGGCGTCAGGGCGACGGGACGATCCTCCCAGGTGACGAGGTCGTCGCTGACGGCATGGCCCCAGTGGATCGTGCCGTGGTAGGGGCCGGCGGGGTTGTACTGGTAGAAGGCGTGGTACTGACCGTTCCACTGGATCAATCCGTTGGGATCGTTGAGCCAGTTCGCCGGCGGTGAGAGGTGATACTGTGGCCGGTGGTGGTCGTCGGCCAGTTGCTCTCGGCGTCGCGAGAGGGCATCGGCGTCTTTCGGGCGGGCGTCGGCGATCCGCTCGTCTCCACCCAGTACGCCGAAGAGCCCATCGAGCAGTCGCGTCCGGGTGGTTTCCGTCTCCTCGCTTGCAGGCCCTTCGAAACGGAGTCCCGTGCCGAGTCCGGCCACGTCGCCGCTGCCGACCCGCCAGCCGACCAGTGCTATCTCGCGTGGAACGTCGGTGCCCTCACGGCGGGTACTGGCGAGCACCTCGCCGCGTTCGGGCAGGATGGATTCATACCGTGTCGACGGCTGGTCTCCCTCGGGCAGGCGTGTCCGGAGTCTGAGCCCGTCCATTTCGGCGAAAGCGGGCTGGTCGGCGTAGACGGCCTTGCAGAGCAGCCCTGTCGTCGTCGTTGGCGATTCGACCGTCGAGACGTCCGGTGGGATGGGATCGATTCCAAGCGCCGTGACGGCCTCCATCGCCCGCAAGGAGAGCAACAGCCCACCCCCATCGCGAAGAAACGCCTCGATTGCCTCCCGACTATCGGGAAGGTTGGGTACCGCCGCGATCGGCTCGGTCCGGTGCCACCAGCACACGTCGTACGTGTCGAGTGGCTCGGTCCCGGCAGCGATATCGGCGATCGCCACCGTCTCCGCATCGATATCGTTCGCACCACACCACTCGAGGGCGCCTCGCTGTTCGGGCGAGAGCGCTCCATCGACCAGAACGCCGATCGGGCCCGCGAATGTACTCATCTGTATGCAGTCCAACGCCCGATCGGTATAGGATTGCCGCAGTCAGTTGTCGGGTGTCAGCGGTCACAGCCGGCTTGTACTCTCAGATCGCGCCGTCAGTACAGTCCGTTCGGAACCGACACAGCAGAAAATGGATCGTCGCTTACTGGATCGAGTAGCCCGCCGCGATCGTCAACAGGAACACCATGAAGACGGCCGTTATCATCATGTAAGTGACCGATCGTGGTTCCTCGATGAGATGCTGGTAGTAGCCGGCGATCAGCAAGGATTTGACGACTGCAAGGACCATCGTCGCCCCAACGGCCATGTTGTAGGTGAAGATGCTATCGAGCTCGAAGAATACAAACTTGCTCGTCCCCAACACCAGCAGTGCGACGTAGATGAGTGTGTAGGTTCGAATATCGCCCATTGGTTCTGAATGTGGGTGTCGGCCACTTATACCTTCCTGATACGGCCATGGCGACACTGCAGAAACGACACGTAAATGGGGTGCCAGCCGAACTAGCCACCAATGGTCGAACGGTCGGCGATCGGTCGACGAACTGCAGTCGGGCTCGCGGTCGGGGTCGTAATGCTCGCCGCCGGCGTGGGTGTCGCCGCCGCGAGCAACGTCGCGGTTGGCCTCACCGAAGACAGCGGCGACGTGACGGTCCCGACGTGGCTCTACCTCGCGACCGGTGGCGGCGTCATCGGTGCCTCTGCACTCATGACGATGCTGGTCACCGATCAGGCGACGATCACTGGCTACCACGACCGCTATTTCGGAGTGCGGACCGATCGGCTGCTGGCTGCCGGCACGGTGCTTGCTGGCACGCTCGGCCTGTTGGGCCTCGGGCTCGTGGTCGTCACTGCCGCCGCCAACCCTGGTATCGCCGGCTTTGCGAGCGTGGCCGTCTTGCTGACGTTCGTCGTCGGCCGCGCGCTGTTGACGATCGTCGCCTACACTGTTGGGAACCCCTGGCCCGCGCTAAACCCGTGGCGACGGATTGCGACGGCCCTGCCAAACGGCCTCGTCGCCGAGACGTATCCGGAGCGACTGGGATCGTGGCCGGCTGTGGCCGCCCTGCTGGTGCTCATCTGGCTCGAAATCGTTGCCCCGCTGAGTTCCTCGCCCGGTGCGCTGTTGGTCGCAGTGGTCGGCTACTCCGCGTTCACGATCGGCGGTGCCGTCGCCTTTTCGCCCGACTCATGGTTCGAACGCGGCGATCCGATCTCGGTATGGTTTCGTCTCTACGGTGCCGTCGCCCCTATCCAGCAAACCGACGACGGCCTCGACGTACGCTTTCCCGGGGCCCGACTCAGCGACGCGGACGTCATCTCCGACGTGTCTGCGATCGCGTTTATCCTCGTCCTCGTCTGGGAGCTAACCTACAGCGGCTTTATCGTCACGGCACCCGGCATCGTGACGATCGAATTCCTCGTCGGGATCGGTATCCCGCCGGCGATCGTCTATCTGGGCCTGTTGCTCGGTGGCTTCTGGCTGTTCTGGTCGGTCTACTGGCTCGCGGCCAGGCGGACGCGCGAACGTGCCCAGACCTACATTTCGACGCGATATCTCGCGCTCCGGTTTGCGCCACCGCTGCTTGCGATCGCGGCCGGTTACCACTTCGCCCACTACGCCGGCTTTACGCTCACGCTGTGGCCGTCGCTGGTCGAGACGCTTGCAGCGCCGCTGAACCCGCCCGCGAACCCGACCCAGTACATGCTTACGCCGTGGTTTGGCTACGTCGAGATTGCTGGCATCCTGATCGGACACATCCTCGCCGTCTGGATCGCCCACACAGTCGCCTTCGAGCTCTTCCCGGGCAAACTGCAGGCGATCCGCAGTCAGTACCCCTTCATCATCGTGATGATCTTCTTTACGATGGTCAGTCTCTACCTCGTCTCACTGCCGGGGACGGAGCCGCCGTACGTCCCCGATTAGTGGCTTTTGCCTGCACTGACGATGCGAAGACAACCGACACGCTGGGTCGACTCGTCGATCGACGCATCCTGCCCCATCACGTGTCCGATCGACCGACACCGATATACACTTCTTTCCGACCCGACAACTACCGTCGAGGCAATGGAGACGAAACAGGATCGCGAGCCGATCGTCGCCGTCGAACAGGTGCAGACCGTCGAGTACGACGTCCCGGCCGAGGCGACGCCGACGGTCACCTGCCCGTACTGTGATCGCCCGTTCCGATCGGAGCGCTACGCCACGTTCCATATCGGACGTGTCCACGCCGAGGAGTGTACGCCGACGGAACGCGAGGCGTTCGATGAGAAACGCGACGACGAACAGTTCGAGCTGTTTACGTTCCACGTGAAAGCCGCCGTCAGTGTCTTTTTGCTGTACTTTCTGTTTACGTTCATTTACGCGCTCGTCTGGGCCGGCTAGCCGACGTCTCGCTCTGGTGTGTTTTTGATACGGTCGTGCGTAGGCATTTTCTGCTCGTCGCTGACTCCGGTGCGAGCGACGACCGGTAAACCGTTACGCACGACCGTATCAAGCGTCTCCTTAGTGTGGCTTCCCGGCAAGAACGTTTCGTCCTCCAGAATCTCTTTACTCTCTGAGTTACCAGTAACGGTACGATGGCCGTTCGCTGCCCGAGTCCGGATCACGGTCTTCGCCCCGCTGCCGTCCTCCTCGTCTCACTCGTCCTTGCGGTCGCCCTCGTCTCCGTCCCGATCGCTGCTGGCACGACTGCTCCTATCGAGACGGCCGCTCCCGACGAATCGCTGGCCGACGACTCGATCGACAGTGGTGTCAGCGAGAGG
>LKMJ01000563.1_pt1 | contig 28910 bp, 26 predicted proteins | sample 643391 | NCBI WGS metagenome assembly LKMJ01 (sample SAMN04112250, study PRJNA286221) | soda lake metagenome | biome: soda lake; feature: Kulunda Steppe; material: water; isolation source: sample PL-Br10 brine of Picturesque Lake | place: Russia: Kulunda steppe | collected 2010-07 | reverse complement strand
GGCGATGCCTTTTTCTACGGCTCCTTCATGCACATCTATCTGCGCCTGAAGGACCGCTTTGAGAGCACTGTGGTGCCGGGTGTCGGGGCCATGATGGCCGGCGGTGCGCTGCTGCCGCATCCGCTGATGATGCGTGATGACCAGCTGCGGGTGATTCCCGGCACCATGGGGGAGAAGTCGCTGCGGGCGAGCATTGAGCCGGATCGGGCCACGGTCATCATGAAGGTGGGCACGAACCTGCCGCTGATCCGCCGCATTGTGTCGGATCTGGGCATTCTTGAGCGGGCCTGGTATGTGGAGAAGGCGAGCATGCCGGAGGAGCGGGTGATGCCGCTGACCGAGGCGCCGGATGGCAAGGCGCCCTATTTCTCCATGGTGTTGATTCCGGGTCCGGGAGTGCGGCTGTGAAACGTCTGGATGTGATTGGGGTGGGGCCGGCGGGCCCGGGCTGGATCACGCCGGAGACCCAGTCGATCATTGACCGGGCCACGGATCTGGTGGGGTATGCGCCCTATCTGGATCGTCTGGCCTCGGCGGGTCATCGCTGTCATCCCTCGGATAACCGGGTGGAGCTGGAGCGGGCGGCCCAGGCGCTGGATCTGGCGGCTGAGGGGCGTCATGTGGCGGTGGTCTCGGGTGGTGATCCGGGTGTTTTTGCCATGGCGGCGGCGCTGTGTGAGGTGCTGGATCGTGATCCGCGTGGGCACTGGGCGGAGGTTGAGTTCGGGGTCCATCCGGGGATTTCGGCGTTGCAGGCGGCGGCGGCCCGGGTCGGGGCGCCGCTGGGGCATGATTTCTGTGCCATTTCCCTGTCGGATAACTTGAAGCCCTGGTCGGTGATTGCGCGGCGGCTGAAGCTGGCGGCGCAGGCGGATTTTGCCATGGCGTTCTATAACCCGCGTTCATCGAGTCGCCCCTGGCAGATGGGGGAGGCGCTGAATATTCTGCGTGCTGAGCAGCCGGGGGAGACGCCGGTGGTGTTTGCGGTGGCGGTTGGGCGCCCGGATGAGTGGGTGCGGATGACGACGCTGGCGGAGGCGGATGCCTCGGAGGTGGATATGCGGACGCTGGTGATTGTGGGGAATTCGCAGGCGCGGTATTTCACTCATGTGGGGCGGGATTGGGTTTACAGTCCCCGTGATTACGAGTGACGTCTTGAATCCTGTGTAGGAATGCCATCTGTTTACAAGCTGGGTCAGGGTCTGGGGTGGGCCAATCAGGAATCGCTGTAAATACATCCCTGTACGCTGCTCCTCCGCCATCCATGGCTACGGAGCTTCCTGATTGGCCCACCCCAGACCCTGAGCTGTCCGGCGCGGTTCGGGCCGCTTCATGTGTTGGCTCATCCCGCTTACTCCGGGTTGGGGCTGTGACGGAGCTTCCTGATTGGTCTACCCCGGCCCCGGACCTTCAGGCTCAGTTCGGGCTGCTCAGAGGGTGGAGCGCTCAGGGTTGCCCGGCTCTATCGCCAAGCTGTGCTGCCAGTTGCAGGCTTCGGCTGAGCCACTGGTGGACCTCTTGCGGGGACTGGAAGCTGTGGGTGGCCGGAGGCAGGTTGGGGCGGTTGACGATGATGACGGGGAGGCCGGCTTCGCGGGCGGCTTCGAGTTTGGGGTAGGCGGCGTGGCCGCCGGAGTTTTTGGTGATGAGGGCGGCGATGTTGTGTTCCTGGATGAGGGCGCGTTCGCTGGCCAGTTCGTAGGGGCCGCGGTCTTCGATCAGGGTCCAGCTTTCAAAGTCGGGTTCCGGGTCGGGGGCGTCGACGCAGCGTACGAGCAGGTGGCGCTCACGGATGCCTTCGAAGGCGCCAAGGCTGGTGCGGCCGGTGGTGAGCCAGAGGGTGTCGCCGGGGCCGGTCAGTTGCTGGGCTTTGTCGGCGGCCTGGTTGAGGTCGTCGACGGGGTGCCAGTTGTCGCCTTCCTGGGGTTGCCAGTGGGGGCGTTCGAGGCGGCCCAGTGGGATGTCGAGTTCGCTGCAGGCGATGGCGGCGTTGTGGGACATTTCGGCGGCGAAGGGGTGGGTGGCGTCTACGACGGCGGCGGTGTCGTTGTCGAGCAGCCATTGCTTTAGGCCTTCGATGCCGCCGAAGCCGCCTCGTCTGGTGGGCAGGCTTGGGGGCAGGGGGCGTCGGGTGCGGCCGGCCAGTGAGTAGGTTGGTGTGAGGCCGGGCTGGTTCAGGAGCAGGTCGGCCAGGGTCATGGCGTCGCGGGTGCCACCGAGGATCAAAATATTCATCATTATTTAAGAGTTCCGGTAAGGCGAAGACGAGTCGCCACGGGGTACCCCTGCAGGGGACACGCTGTGAATACGTCCATGTACGCTCGTCTTTGGCCGTCCCTGGCCAAAGACGGTCCCCTGAAGGGGTACCCCGCGTCGACTCTGGATCGAGTAGAGCATCTGATCAATTGGGGCAGCATCATACAATGAGTGATACCGAAACGTCTCCAAGCGAACACGGGCAGAGCCAATGGCTGACTCTGGTCGGACTGGATGAGTCGGGCTGGGCCGGGTTGTCGGAGACGGCTCGGGAGGCGGTTCAGGCGGCGGAGTTGCTGGTCGGGGGGGAGCGCCATCTGGCGCATGTGCCGGTGGTTGCCGGGCAGCAGCGGCTGGTCTGGCCGTCGCCGATCCAGCAGGGCATTGATGTGATTGGTGACTGGGCGGGCCGGCGGGTCTGTGTGCTGGCCAGTGGGGATCCGTTCTGGTTCGGCATCGGTGCGACTCTGGCCCGGCACTTTCCGCCGCAGCAGATGCGCACGCTGCCGGGGCCGTCGGCGTTTTCGCTGGCGGCGTCGCGGCTGGGGTGGTCGCTGCAGCAGGTGCAGTGCTGTTCGGTGGTGGCGCGGGAGCCGCAGCGGTTGGTTTCAAGGTTGGCGCCGGGGCGGCGGTTGCTGGTGCTGAGTGAGGATGGGGCCAGTCCGGCGGTTGTGGCCCGGATGCTGTGTGCGGCGGGTTTCGGGGCGAGTCGGCTGGTGGTGATGGAGTCGCTGGGTGGGCCTGAGGAGCGCATCAGTGAAGGGCTGGCGCGGGACTGGGGCGAGTCCTCCTGGGGCGCGCTGAATACGCTGGCGGTGGAGTGCCGTCTGGATGAGCCCGGTGGCGGGCTGTCCCGGGCGCCGGGGCGCGACGAGGCGGCGTTTTTCCATGATGGGCAGATTTCCAAGCGTGAGATCCGCGCTGTGGTGATGGCGCTGCTGGCGCCGCGTGGGGGTGAGCGGCTCTGGGATCTGGGCTCGGGTTCAGGCGCGGTGGCGGTGGAGTGGTTGCTGGCGGATGCGGGCAACTCGGCCACGGTGGTGGATCGGCGTGAGGATCGCCTCTCTCATGCGGTGGACAATGCCGCTCATTATGGCGTTGGGCCGCTTGAGTGCGTGGCGGGTGATATTGTCGAGGTGGTGCCGCAGCTGGCCGCCCCGGATGCGATCTTCATCGGCGGTGGCGCCAGTGGTAATGGGGTGTTGGATCAGTGCTGGCAGGCGCTTCCAGTTGGCGGGCGCTTGGTGGCCACGGCCGTGACCACCGAGGGCGAGGCGGCGCTGCTGGCGGCCCATGCCCGTTATGGCGGGCAGCTCACGCGTCTGTCCGTGGACCGCTCTGAGCCCCTGGGTGGGTTCAGTGGCTGGCGCGCGCTGCGCCCGATTACCCTCTGGAGCGCCGTGCGCCCGGAATCCGAAGAGAAGGAGAGGACATGACGGTTCATTTCATTGGTGCCGGCCCCGGAGCGGCGGATCTGATTACCCTGCGCGCCCGCGATTTGATTGCGGCCTGTCCGGTCTGCCTGTACGCGGGCTCCATTGTGCCGGAGGAGGTGCTGGCGCATGCGCCGGCGGACGCGCGGTTGATGAACACCGCCTCAATGGGACTGGAGGACATCATTGAGACGCTGCGTGAGGCCCATGAGCAGGGGCTGGATGTGGCGCGGCTGCATTCAGGGGATCTGTCGGTGTACTCGGCGGTGGCGGAGCAGCTGCGTCGACTCCGGGCGCTGGGCATTCCCTGTGAGCTGACACCGGGCGTGCCGGCCTTTTCGGCGGCGGCCGCGACCCTGGGACAGGAGCTGACCCTGCCGGAGGTGGCCCAGAGTCTGGTGCTGACGCGCACCCAGGGGCGGGCTTCGTCCATGCCCGAGGGTGAGACGCTGGAGGCCTTTGCCGCTACCGGCACCACCCTGGCCATTCACCTGTCGCTGCACACCATCGAGTCGGTGGTGGAGCGACTGGTGCCCTTTTACGGCGAGCAGTGCCCGGCCGCGGTCGTGTTCCGCGCTTCCCGCCCTGACGAAGTGGTGGTCCGCTCACCGCTGAACACGCTGGCGGAGAAGGTGGGGTCGATCCCCGAGAAGCGCTCCGCGCTGATTTTCGTGGGGCCGGCCCTGGGCGAGACGGACTTCCGCGAAAGCGCGCTCTACGATCCCGCCCATCAACGGCTGTTCCGCCGCAGCTGAGTCAGCCGGTCAGTTCGGCGCGGATGTCGCTGGGTTCCAGCCGCCGGATCACGGCCGCCAGCGGCTCCTCGCCCTGGCGGTGCTGTTGCAGCAGGGTTGCCAGATGCTGCAGCCATCGGGTTACGGCCCCGGGCCCCAGATCCTGACAGAGCACCGCATCCGGGGTTGCCGGGTCGGCCCGGTCGTTGAGGATCAGATCGTAATGCCCATCTCGTGCAGTGAGGGTCACCGGGGCCGGACGCGGGCGGGCACAGCCCTTGCTGCAGCCGGACACATGCACCACCAGATGGCCGTCAAACAGCGCCGGCACCTGCTCGGCCCAGTGCAGGGCATGCTCGCGGGTGGCCGTGGTGCCGGAAAGGCAGTCCGGGGCGCCGGGGCAGGCCACGGCCGACAGGCGCGGGTCGTGCCGGTGGGTGATCAGATCCAGCGCTTCCAGCTCAGCCGCAACGCTGGGTGAGGCGCCGCCCAGAAGAATCTGGCGCCAGGGGGTCAGTCTCAGGGTCAGCTGCCGTGTATCGGCCAGTTGCGCCAGGGCGCGGGCGCTTTGGCTGCTGAAACGCCCGAAGGGAATGGCGGCGCCAAACCAGCCGGGTTGCGGGCCGGGTCTGGGTCCGGGGCGGCTGTTGCGCGCCAGGGATTCGGTGCCGGTGCCCAGTGATTCCAGCGCATCCAGTTGGAAAGCCTCTGCGCCCAGCGTCTCCAGTATCGGGGCCAGCCGTGTCACCTCCGTGAGCCACTGCTCCCTGTGGTGCAGAAAGCGCCGGGCCAGGGACAGCATTGCGGGGACCACGGCCTCGGGTGGACAGAGTCCCAATGGGGTCGCGTTGTAGGCATTTCCGGCCAGCGCGACCCGATAGCGGGTCCCATTGAGGGTGGTGATGGCATCGGCGCGGATGTCAGCGTCCTGGGTCCACAGATGTGCTGTGCCGCCACCATTGAGTACGAAGCGGAACTTGGCCGGCAGCGCCTGAAGGTCCGTTTCCGTGCTGAGAACAGCATCCATCTCCCGGGCCAGTGGCCAGGGGTCCTTTATGGCCACGGGATCGAGATCGGCCGCGGGGCTGCAGAGCACGTTACGGGCGGCTTCGCTGGCCGCAGGCCGCACGGCCAGGCCCATGATCACAAGCTGTTCGGTCAGAGCCTGGGCACCACCGTCAGTGAGGCCGCGGAACTGCAGGTTGCCCCGGGAGGTGAGTTCCAGCTCGCCGTTTCCCCACCGCTCAGCCAGCTCGGCAAGGGATGCCAGCTGCTTTGGCGTGATACGCCCGCCGGGCAGTCGCACGCGCGAGAGCAGGCCGTCACCGGTGACCATGGCGGCGCCGGCACTGGGGCAGGCGCCGCGTCGCCGCGATTCGGTGGTGGTCGTCTCGGAACGGGTCATGTCATTGCTGCTGAACGTCAGAGTTTATGCGCCGGCTGGGGCACTTCGCGGATGCGCCCATTGTCATCAATGGCGACAAAGATGAACAGGGCCTCGGTGACTTTGCGTGCGTTGCGGTCGGCCTGATCCCGGGTCCAGACCTCCACGCTGATTTTCATGGAGCTGCGCCCGATGTCTTCCAGATGGCTGTAGAAGGCGACCTGGGCACCCACTCTGACAGGAGAGAGGAACTCCATGCGGTCAATGGCCACCGTGGCGGTGCGGCCCTGGGCAATACGGCCGGCGGTGGTGGACGCGGCCAGGTCCATCTGCTGGACCAGCCAGCCAGCGAATACATCGCCATTGGCGTTTGTGTCCCTGGCCATGGTGACCAGTTGCAGGGCCAGCTCGCCTTTCGGCTGGGGCTTGTCGTTGTTGGGTCTCATGGTGCCTTTCCTGCGTTCATGATGATGTATGGCGTGCATTATAGCTGCCATTGGCCATGTTGCAGGTAATCAGGCCCCGCCGCCTCATCAGCTGCCCGCGTAGGGGGGCCAGCCCAGAGGTTTACCGCCGATCAGGTGCAGGTGGATATGGAATACCGTCTGCCCGCCATGCTCGTTGCAGTTCATGACCGTGCGGTAGCCGTCATCGGCAATCCCCTCGTCCCGGGCGATCTTTGCGGCAACCGTGTACAGGTGTCCGACAGTGGCCTCGTCCTCCGCTGTCAGGTCATTGATGGTGGGGATGGCCTTCTTCGGGATGACCAGAATGTGGACCGGTGCCTGTGGATTGATGTCGCGAAAAGCCAGGCACTGATCGTCCTCATGGACGATGTCCGCGGGAATTTCCCGGTTGATGATGCGACTGAAGATGGTTTCGCTCATGCGTCCTCCTTTGGTGATCCGGAAAAGCGCTGCAGAAGGGTAGCCAGGGGAGCTGGCAGCGCTTCATCAATACCCATGGCATAGCGTGCCACACGGTCGCGGGCTGCCGGAATCCGCCCGGCCAGCCCCAGGCCCAGAGTCCGGGCCAGGTGCAGCGGTGGTTGACGGTTGCTGAAGGTTAGATAGAACGCATCCATTGCCGCCATCATCAGTGCGTTCCGGGGGCGGCGCTCACTGACGTATTGACTCAGTACAGCCGCGTCTGCCGGATCCTGGCCGTTGCGCCGGGCCTGAAGCAGCAGCTTCGACAGGGACGCCGCATCCTGAAATCCCAGATTCACGCCCTGCCCCGCCAGGGGATTGATCGTGTGGGCGGCATCACCCACCAGCACCACGCGCCCGCGGACATACTCGTGGGCGTGGGAGCGGGCAATGGGGAATCGTCCCCGTGCAGGAGCGCCGGTCAGGCGGGGCAGCTCTTCGGGGAAAGCCCGGGTGATGGCCTCCATCAGTTCGGCCTCACTGAGCGTCATCAGTCCGTCCAGCCTGGCCGGCTCGTCATACCAGACCAGTGAGCCACAGCACTGGCCGTTGATTACGGGCAGGGGCAGGTAGGCCCTGGGCCCTTCCGGCGTGAACATCTGCCAGGTGATGTCCTGCTGCGGCGGGTCATGGGTGACGCTGATGACCATTGCCTGCTGGCGGTACTGATCCTGGCTGGTGCCGATACCGGCCAGGGTGCGTGTCGGGGAGCCGGCGCCATCGGCCGCCACGACAAGCCGGGAGTGCGCAGTGGTGCCATCGTCAAGCTCGACACGGGCGCCTTCGCTGTCCTGCTGCAGCCCGGCAACCGTGGCCGGACAGAAGCGTGTGACGTTCGGTTCGTGGACCAGAGCCTGCCAGAGTGCGTATTGGGTGACGCGGTTCTCGACAATGTGGCCAAGGTGACTGCGTTCCAGGCTGGTGGCATCGAAGGTGGTCCGGGCGGTTTCACTGACCCGGCGAAGGGTCTGCAGAGCGTTCAGCGGCCCCAGTGGCGCCTCCCAGACCGACAGCTGGCGGAACGGGGCCATGCGCTGGGACTCCATGGCATCCCAGACACCCAGACGGCGCAGCCAGCGCTCACTGCCGGCGCTGAGCGCCGAGACGCGAAGCTCTGCCGCGCAGTCCGGGGTGACTGGCGTTGGTTCGGCGGGTTCGATAACCGCCACCTGCCACCCGGCGCGGGCAGCGGACAGGGCGACGGAGGCGCCGACCATGCCGGCCCCCACCACTGTGATGTCGAACGATTCGTTGGCCATGACGGGAGTCTAATCCAACATCCCTGTTGGCAACAGAGCCCCGCTGGCAATTCGCGTTCAGCCGGCCTTGCGTGAACGGGCACTCTTACCGCTGAGCCAGGCCGGCTTGCGCGTTCCGGGCCGGATGAAGCCCTGGCTGATCACGATGGGATGCACAAGTTCCAGATAGTCCCTGACCGCCAGTTGCATGGCTTCCGTATGGCTGCCTGCGGCGAAGGTGATTTCCGGCTGCTGGGTCAGTGTCTCGCTGCAGAAAACTTCCATATCGAACAGGTTGCCGAAAGGGGGCATGGCGCCGACTTCGCATTCGGGAAAGCGATCCACGAAATCGTCCTCGTCGGCCAGTTCCACGAAATCCGTATCCAGGACATCCATCATGCGGTCCCAGCGGATCCGGAAACTGGCGGGCATGACAAGCATGGCCATTTTACCGTCAAGCTCGATGATGACGGTTTTGGCCACCTGATCACCGGGAACCTGACAGTGATGGGCGAGCGACTGGGCGGTGAAGCCCGGTGGGTGGGAAAGGCAGCGATACGGAACCTGATGGTCCTGCAGGTACTGGATAAGCGTCTGTACTGGCATGGCATACACCTCCACGCGGCTTTCAGGCCCGACCGGATGGCCGGCTCCGGGATCGGGGATGACCCAGACCCTTATCCTGAGGCTAGCCCAGATTCCCGGGAAGTGGCAGATGGTGCAGGTTAAAAATTGTACGCCACGCACAGAAAAGCCGCCCGGGCCGGGCGGCTTTGACAGGATTTTTCAGTTGGTGTGACTGATTCAGCCTGTCTGCTGGCGCATATGCACATCCCGCTGGGGGAAGGGGATGGTGATGCCGTTTTCATCAAAGGCCAGCTTGATGCGCTCCAGCATTTCCCAGTAGACCGGGTAGAGCTCATCGCCGTGGGTCCAGATGCGGATCTTGAGATTCACGGAGCTGTCCGCCAGATCGCCGACCACAATCATGGGTTCCGGATCCTTGAGCACACGGTCTTCCTTCGCCAGCGTCTCGCGCACAACCTCGCGTGCTTTCTGGATGTCCGAGTCGTAGCTGATGCCGACTTCCAGATCAATGCGCCGGTTCTCGTGAATGCTCCAGTTGACCAGGCTGGCGTTGGACAGGCTGGCATTGGGGATCACCACCTGACGCTTGTCGAAGGTGTCAATGGTCGTATAGAGGATCTGGATTTCAGTCACCACTCCAAGAAAGCCCTGGGCTTCGATGATATGGCCTACCTTGAAGGGCTTGAATACCAGAATCAGTACGCCGCCGGCAAAATTCGACAGGCTGCCCTGCAGGGCAAAACCCACAGCCAGACCGGCGGCACCGAGTACAGCTATGAAGGAGGTGGTCTCAATGCCGACCATGGAGGCGACCGAGATCAGCAGCACGACCTTCAGCAGGATGGAGACCAGGCCCGTGATAAAACGCCCCAGTGTCGGATCCTTGGCGGTCGCCTGTTTGTCGATCACGCGTACGAATCGATTGATCAGCCACAGACCGATGATCAGCGTGGCGATGGCCAGAACGAGTTGCGGCGCGTAGTTCACGCCCATTTCCAGCGCCATGCTGGCCAGTTCGGTTATTTCCCCGCTGTTTTCACTGACGTCTCCCACTGATGGCTCTCCCCTGGTTTCTGAAATGGTTGGCCTGCTGTTCAGGCCTGAACTGCAGGCGTGGTACGACAGCTCCAATCGAGCAGATTATCGAAGCTGTCATGGACCAGAATTCGGCCCTGTTTCTTCTCGAGCTGGTAATCGTACATGGGATCGTAGTATTCACGCAGCAGAATCTCTATCCACTGGCGGTGCCCGTCCAGATCGCCATTGTGCTGCTGGGCATCAAGGGCTTCCAGCATGATGGCTTCGAGCTGCTGGTGGCGCAGCCCGCCGAGACGTTTGCGGATGCGACGCAGTGACCCCAGCAGGAACTCACGGAAGGCCTCGAAGCCCGGCTCTTCCCCGTCGCGTTCGCGATAGCCCCGGCTCATGTCGATGACATAATCCTCCAGGATGAACTGCACCCGTGTGGCCAGAGGCTGTTCAAGAATCATCAGCGGAGCCTCGCTCATGCGTTGCTGAAGGACCTGGGGCAGGGCGCGGCGCCCGATCAGGTGGCTTTCATCCTCAACGTAAACAGGGCCCGGCCTCTGGCCTGCCTTCATCAGCGCCACGCTCAGAGCATTCTCAAAGTCGATCTGGCTGGGCTGGGGAGTGAGTTTGCGCCCGAAGCTGGAGCCTCGGTGCTCGGCCAGGCCTTCCAGGTCCACCGGGTTGGGCAGGCGGTTGAGCAGGCGGGTTTTACCGGTGCCCGTCCGTCCACTGACTACAATCAGGGGCAGTTCCGGGCAGAGACGCTCCAGCTCATCCAGCAGGAAACGTCGCATGGCCTTGTAGCCGCCCGTAACGCGGGGGTAGGAGATGCCAGCCTCCTGCAGCCATTGCTGGGCGATTTTCGAGCGCAGCCCGCCACGGAAACAGTAAAGGCAGCCTTCCGGGTGGGCGCGGGCGAAGGCCAGCCAGCGCTCGACCCGTTCCGCCCGGACATCACCACGGACCAGTTGGTGGCCCAGCTCAATGGCTGCGTCCTGGCCGGCTTCCTTGTACCGCACACCGGTTTTGTGGCGCTCGCTGTCGTTCATAAGAGGCACGTTCCGTGCACCCGGGAAGGCACCCTGGCTGAATTCAACGGGAGCCCGGACATCCAGCATGGGAGTGTCGTTCAGAAACAGCTGGCGCAATGCATCGGTTTCAGGGAGTGTGTCGGACAAAGCAGTCCTCCGGCTGATCAATAAAGCGCCATTCTAACCCAGATCAGGCCTTCTTTACGTTATCCCCGCCAGAGGCTAGCATGCGCTCTTTTACGCGCGGTGCTGCCCATGACACCCCAGGAACTTGAAGCGGTAATACAGCGGACTCTGCCCCGGGCCCGGCTGGCTCTGACCCGGCCCGCGGGTTGCCCCGACATTGAGCTGTATCTGTTCGACCCGGACTGCCTCGAAGGACCCATCAGCTACGATGAGGCGCAGGCCGTTGTGGGTGACCCTGCCTACTGGTCCTTCTGCTGGGCGAGTGGTCAGGTGCTGTCGAGCTGGATTCTGGATCACCCGGAGCAGGTGGCCGGGAAACGGGTGGTGGATTTCGGTAGTGGCTCAGGTGTGGTGGCTATTGCGGCGGCCATGGCCGGTGCCCGGGAAGTTGTCGCCGCCGATATAGACCCGGATGCCCTGCTGGCCTGCCAGGTCAATGCCGAACGTAACGGGGTATCGCTGATTCTGGCAGAGGATTGGCTGAGCGTGCCGCCCGCCGAGGTGCTTATCGCCGCTGATGTGCTCTATGACCCCGAAAACCGCCCCATGCTGGCGGATTTCTGCGCCCATGCGGATCGGGTGCTGATGGCGGACTCACGGCTGAAGCATCTGGGCAATGACCGCTACCACTGGCTGGAGACGCGGGAAGCGCGAACCTGGCCGGATCTGCAGGAATTCGAGGAGTTCAATCGCGTGCGGATCTACGAGGCCGCCGGGCTTTGAGCAGACACAAAAAAAGGGAATGATCGGAATCATTCCCCTTGAATCGGCAAACGCTGTTGTACCGAAAAACGGTGGGCTTCCTGCCCGAATCAATACGGGCCGTCCATGGCGGTATTGATCTGTTTCCGTCCCTGGCGCCGGCGTCCGAGCCAGCTTTCGTATTAGAAGTCCCTAAGCATTACTTCCGTTTATTCCCTGCTTCCCCTCAGATCCGTCTGAGGATACCGTCCCTGTTGCGTCCTTTCCCTGTCATCCGATGACAGGGTCATAGTAGCAACGGAAACGCGTGCTGTGGTGCTGTCAAAGGGGCCCGTCCGATCCGTCGTTCCGGAGTGTCAAATTTAAAATCGATGTAAAACAGGGGGCTGGGTTGTTGCGGCCTGTTTCTGGCGATATGGCGCACACATCAGAACGGCATTTTCCTACGCCAATGTAAGAGATCTCTTACACGCGGATGAGCGAATCGCTTACAAGGGCCTGGTCCGTCACGCACGCAGCGGATTTTGCGGCTATAGTGGGAGGAGCATGAATCGGGGAGTTGCAGGGTCAGATGGCTAAACTGAAAGCGTTGGTGGTGGATGATGCGAGTTTTGTGCGTGACCTGGTCAAGCGCACCGTTCGCAACCAGTTTCCGGAGATCGATATGGATGAGGCGGCTGACGGGCGACGCGCCCAGTCGCTGATGTCACGCCAGTACTATGACCTGGTGCTGTGTGACTGGGAAATGCCGGAAATGTCCGGACTGGAGCTTTTGCGCTGGGTTCGCCAGCATGATGCCTACCGCTCCCAGCCGTTCATCATGGTCACCAGTCGCGGCGATAAGGAACATGTGGTGGAAGCCATCCGGGAGGGCGTTTCCGATTATCTGGGCAAGCCATTCAGTGCTGAGGCTCTTGGCAAGAAAATCCGCAAGGTCATGGGCAACAAGCTCCAGTCCAGCGAGCCTGCCGCCGCACCGGGCAAGGATGCGTTTCGCCAGTCAGCCGATCTTCTGACCGGAGGTGGCCAGAAGGAAAGCAAACCGGCTGCAGAGAAGCCGAAGGAAGCGCCAAAGCCTCAGGCCCCGGAGCAGGCTGCGCCCTCCGGTGGGTCTTCATCCCAGGCGACAGTGGCCCAGCTGCGGTTCTCGGAATCGACGCTCAACTGCGTCATCAAGGGGATTACCCTAACTGAAGTGCGTGTGACGGCCCGCAGGGATGAGACCTTTCCCGGCATTCTGGAGCAGGCCGTGGTGGACATCGACATGGGCGGGGAAAAAGTGGCCCGGCTCAACGGCTACGTGCATCTGATGCAGGCGGCCGAGAAGCGGATGGATACGGAATTCGTCAATCTGGTCGTGCGTTTTGTGGACGATGACCCGCAGAAGATGGAGGATCTGAGTCACTTCATTGCGCGTTTTCAGCGCTAGGCCAGCCCCAGGTCCAGAATCAGCCCCAGGAACACAGCAAAGCCGGCCCAGTTATTGTTGAGAAAGGCGCGGAAGCATTCACCGCGCTCCCGGTTCCGGATCAGCCACTGCTGGTAGAGGAAAAAGCCCGCCATGCCAAAGAGTCCGGCCAGATACCAGGCACCCAGCCCGGCCTGGTGGCCGACCAGGTAGAGGATCAGCACCACCGTCGCCTGCAGCACCCCGACAACAGCGCGGTCGCCGTCACCGAAGAGAATGGCGGTGGATTTGATGCCGATCTTCAGATCGTCGTCCCGGTCGACCATGGCATAGAGGGTGTCGTAGGCCACGGTCCAGACCAGATTGCCCACATACAGCAGCCAGACGAGTTCGCTCAGGCTGTTGGTCTCAGCGGCCCAGGCCATGGGAATGGCCCAGGAGAAGGCCGCGCCCAGAAACAGCTGGGGCAGATGGGTGTAGCGCTTCATGAAGGGGTAGATGAAAGCCAGCACCACGCCGCCGAACGACAGGTAGAGTGTGAGGGTGTTGGTGAACAGCACCACCAGCAGGAAGGCGCTCAGGCACAGGGCCGCGAACAGGGTAATAGCCTCCCGGGGCGAGACACGGCCTGTGGCCAGCGGGCGGTTTGTGGTGCGTTTGACGTGGCCGTCCAGCTCACGGTCGGCGTAGTCGTTGATGACGCAGCCGGCGGCGCGCATGATGAAAACGCCCAGCACGAAGACGACCAGGTTGCCCCAGTAGGGGAAGCCCTCGGCGGCGAGCCAGAGTGCCCATAGCGTGGGCCAGAGCAGCAGGAAGGTGCCGATGGGCCGGTCCAGGCGCATCAGGCGCAGGTAATCCGGGGCCCGGTCTTTGAAGTGGTTCAGCAGTGCCGGTGCTGGCGCCATGTGTTGCAATCCCCTGGGTGGTTGCTCCCGCCTGAGCAGGTCTGAGCGGGATTATAACGGGCGAATGGCATCCATTCGAATGGTCTGGTAGCCCTCGTGCTGATTGGCGGTGTCCAACCAGAGTGTCGGCAGAAAGGTCTCCGTGACCAGCAGGCTTGTACCCCGGCGGCGAAACAGTGACCGCCTTGCCGCGTACAGACCCTCGTCCGTCCGGTTGAAGCCACAGATAAAGCGGGTGCGACGCCAGGGGCGGTTGCCGAAAAGGGCGCTTCCCAGGGGGCGGCTGCCCAGTCTTTTCAGGGACCGGCCCGGGCCATTAAGGGTTTTCAGGGGAATGACGGTCCGGGCGCGCACCCAGGGGCGCCCATCACCACAGAGCACAACTTCCCGTATCCAGGCGCGCTGACGGGGGGGCTGGCCAAGCGCCAGGGCTTCATCACGTGTCGGGACCTGGGTTGCCTCACCGAGCACCTGCACCGAGAACGACTCCCGGCACAGTGAGCGCAGCAGACGGGTCAGTGAGCCGTGGTGACGTACCACGCGACGCTGGGTGCGCGGCATACGATAACAGGGCCGGGGCTGGAATCCGTCGCCTGGGGTCATGACTCAGAGCCCCCGGACCGCGTAGATGCCCGGCGCGTTACGCCAGTAACCCTTGTAGTCCATGCCGTAGCCGAACACGTAGCGGTCCTCGACGTCCAGGCCGACAAAATCGGCCTCAAAGTGAGGCTGGGCCTTGCGATCGTGGTGTTTCTCAATGAGCACGGCGGTGAGCACCTCGCCTGCCCCCTCCGCGCGACAGGCCCCGGCAATGGCCTGCAGGGTGGTGCCTTCGTCCAGAATATCGTCCAGGATCAGCACTGTACGGCCTGCCAGTTCCGCCTGGGGATGGACTTTCCACTCCAGCTCCCCGCCAGTGGTTTCTTCCCGGTAGCGTGATACATGGGCGTAATCGGCCTGCAGGGGGAAGTTCAGCCGTGGCAGAAGCTGGCCGGTGATGACCAGACCGCCGTTCATGACGCACAGTATCAGCGGGTTGTGCGCGGCAAGGCGTTGCGTGATGGCATCGGCCATGGCATCCAGAGCCTCTTCCACGGCCTGCCTGGAATGGAGGCAGTCCGCCTCATCCATGACCTGCTGCATCCTCGCCACCTCTGACATGGGGTCGTCCTCTTTGTCTGTTGCTGATACAAAGCTGAAGCGCCGGAGTATAACCCGGGGTAGGCCGCAATGTCGTGCCTGCCGCGGCGCTCCGGTTATGACCCGGGGCGGCGAATTCGTTAGAATGCGTGTTTTTCAAAGTCCGAGCGAACAGGAGAATCGACGTGAAGAAGTGGCAATGCGTGGTATGTGGCTTTATCTATGATGAAGCAGAGGGTTGGCCCGAGGATGGCATTGAGGCCGGTACACGCTGGGAGGATGTGCCTGAGGACTGGACCTGCCCGGATTGTGGTGTTGGCAAGGAAGACTTTGAAATGGTGGAAATCGACTGAGGGCACCCCATGAATGACAGTGTTTCGCAGCCCATCGTCATCATCGGTACCGGCCTGTCCGGCTACACGCTGGCGCGGGAGTTCCGCAAGCTGGATACGGAAACGCCCCTGACCCTGATTACGGCGGATGACGGCCGCAGCTACTCCAAGCCCATGCTCTCCACGGGCTTCACCAAGGAGAAATCCGCCGATGAGCTGGCTCAGGCGGATGCCGCGAGCATGGAACAGACCCTGAAGGCGACCATCCGCACCGGCGCGACCGTAACCGCCATTGATCCGGCCAGTCACACCCTCACGGTGGACGGCGAGACAATGCCCTACGGTCGTCTGGTGCTGGCCTGGGGGGCAGACGTGGTACGTCCGAGGCTTGGCGGCGACGGGATCGAAGCACTGTATTCGATCAATGACCTGATGGACTACGGCCGTTTCCGTGAGGCGGTGGCCGGATGCCGGCGGATAGCGATCATGGGGGCCGGGCTCATTGGCTGTGAATTCGCCAATGACCTGCACAACGGCGGTTTTGACGTGGATGTGGTGGCGCCTTCCGAAACGGTGCTGCCCGGCCTGCTGCCTGAGCCCGCCTCAAGGGCCATTGAGCGCAGTCTCACCGATGCCGGAGTGCGTTTCCACCTGCAGCGTGCCGTGGAGGCGGTGGAGCGCACTTCTGACGGCGTCCGGTTGACTCTGGATGACGGCGACACCCTGGAGGCGGACATTGGCATTTCCGCTGTGGGGCTGCAGCCGCGTACCCGCCTGGCCAGTGAGGCGGGGCTTGATGTGGGACGGGGTATCCGCGTCAACCAGCAGCTTGAGACCAGCGCCGATGATATTTTTGCGCTTGGCGACTGTGCTGAAGTGCAAGGGCATGTGCTGCCCTACGTCATGCCGCTGATGGCGGCCGCCCGGGCTCTGGCGAAAACCCTGGCCGGTGAGCGGACACCGGTGCACTACGGCAGCATGCCGGTTACCATCAAGACACCGTCCTGCCCGACCTCGGTGTGTCCGCCACCGGTTGATGCTGATGGCGAATGGGAGGTTGAGCAGGAGGGCAATAACGTCCGCGCTCTGTTCCGCGACCGTGACGGGAACCTGCTCGGATTTGCCGTGACCGGGCAGTACGCGGGAGAGAAACAGTCGCTTTCGCGGGATGTGCCCGCGATTCTGCCGGCCTGAAGGAGAGCAGTCATGGCGGATGAGGAGTGGGTGCGGGTTGAGGCGGGTGACGGCATTGCCATCCTGACCCTGAACGACCCGGCGACCCGTAACGCCATTTCCGGTCAGGCCATGATTGATGCCCTGGTGGAGGCGCTGCAGCGGGCCGATGCGGATCCATCGGTGCGCTGTCTGATCCTCACCGGTGCCGGTGAAAGCTTCTGTTCCGGCGGCAATATCAAGGATATGGCCAACCGCCAGGGTATGTTTTCGGGCTCCCCGGAGACGCTGGCGCGACGCTACCGTGAGGGCATCCAGCGCATACCCCGCACCTTTGCCAGTCTCAGAAAGCCTGTAATTGCCGCCGTCAATGGGGCCGCCTTCGGGGCCGGATGCGATCTGGCCATGATGTGTGACCTGCGCATTGCCAGCGACCAGGCCCGTTTTGCCGAGAATTTCGTGCGCCTGGGGCTCGTTCCCGGCGACGGCGGCGCCTGGTTTCTGCCCCGGGTCATTGGCCAGGCCCGGGCCAGTGAAATGGCGCTTACCGGTGCGCCGGTGGATGCCGATATCGCACTGCAGTGGGGCATGGTCAGCCGTGTGGTTCCGGCCGCGGAACTGGCCGGCGCCGCCCGGGCGCTGGCCGGCCAGATAGCCGCAAATCCTCCCTGGGCGGTGGAGATGACCCGACAGTTGCTGCGCGACGCCCAGTCCACAGAGCTGCCATCCTTTCTTGAGCGTACGGCCGTGATTCAGGGCCTGGCGCATCATACTGAGGATCACCACGAGGCGGTCAGGGCCCTGCTGGAAAAACGCCAGCCACGCTTTGACAGGCCGGGCTCAGAATCTGATGAGGATGCCGAAATCCAGAGTTAGGGGGATGTCGCTGAAGGCATCCTGGAACAGGTCCGGCACCTGAGAGCCGGCGGGCAATTCCGCCTGGCGGGCCCGTGACTGATCCATATCCCTGCTGGCCAGACGAACGGCGCTGCGATCCTCCTCAAAGGCTTCTTCCCTGCCGGTGCGGACCCCCACCCGGAAAATGTCCCGGAGTCCCTGTGGTGTTGGGCGCAGCTTAAGTGTGCTCCTCTGTCCGGGCAGACCATTGGGGTAGTTGTTGGCTTTCTGGTTCAGCGGCGGATCCAGAATCGGTCGGTAGATACCCTGATCCGATTCGGGCAGATAGCGCCAGTCCAGTGCCACCGTCTGGCCGCAGCCGCTGATCAGAAGCACTGCCAGTATGAGTCGCAGAGTGGGGGTAGTGGATGAGAGCATCTTTGGAGGCGGTATTTCCTGAGATTGCGGATGCGGTAGAGACCAGCTTACACACTAGTACTCTGGAGGTGCGAAAGGAATCCGTGATTCCCGCTGTCGCCGGGGCTATTGATGATCCCCGATAGGTAGGGTAGAAAGTGCCATGCATTCAAATGACAGGAGCCGGCATGGAAGAAGTAACCCGTAAACTGGTGGGAGTGCTGGATGTGGCGCCGCTGGGCGATGATCACTTCACCGGGGAGAGCGATGATCTGGGTTTCCCCAATGTCTTTGGTGGCCAGGTGCTGGGTCAGGCCATGATGGCGGCCAGCCGCACGGTTCAGCAGCGTATGGCCCACTCCATGCACGCTTACTTCCTGCGTCCGGGCAATCCCCGTCAGAGCATTGACTATGAGGTGCAGCGGGTTCGTGACGGTGGCACCTTTACGGTCCGGCGGATCATCGCCCGTCAGGATGACCGTGAGATCCTCACCGCCATGGTGTCCTTCCAGATCGCCGAGGAGGGCTTCGAGCACCAGCATAATTACCCGGGTGCTCCCGATCCGGAGGGGCTGGTCTCAGAGCAGCAGCTGCGTGAAAAAATGGGCCCCTATATCCCTGAAGAGAGACGGGAGAACCTGCTCAGGGAGCGGGCCATCGATATCCGTCCGGTCAATCCGTCGGACCCCCTTGAACCTGAACCCGGTCCGCCGCACAAGCAGAACTGGTTCCGTGCCCAGGGCAGTCTGCCGGATGATCCCGTGCTCCACCGGGCCCTGCTGGCCTACGCCTCGGATTTCGGGCTGCTGACCACCTCCATGAAGCCCCATGGGCTGGGTATTTCCTCGCCGGGCATGCAGGTGGCAAGCCTGGATCATGCCATCTGGTTCCATCGCCCGGTGCGTATGGATGAGTGGCTGCTCTATGATATGGACAGCCCGAGCGCCTCTTCCGGGCGTGGTATGAACCGCGGCAGTGTGTTTTCACAGGACGGCACTCTGGTTGCCTCTGTTGCCCAGGAAGCCCTGATCCGTCAGCGCTCCCAGCGCTGACGCCGATCCTCTCCGGGTTCCGGTGTGCTCTCCAGCGGGAAGGGTGAGCTTCCAAGCCACTCCACGAGATCGCCCAGCCCCATGGGGCGGGCCAGGAAGAACCCCTGGATGGCGTCACAGCCGAAGTGGCGCAACCAGCTCAGGCTGGTGGCATCCTCAACGCCCTCGGCAACAACGCTGTAACCCAGACTGTGACTCATCTCGATGGTGGCGCGTACGATCAGCTGATCGTCCCCGTGCTCCGAGATGTCGGTGATCAGTGACTTGTCGATCTTGAGCTCCCGGGCCGGCAGCTGTTTCATGTACGACAGTGATGAATACCCCGAACCGAAATCATCAATGGCGATGGGGATGCCTGTTGAGTCCAGAGTCCGCAGGGCCTCCAGAGCGCTGATTGGATCGCTCATCATGGAGGTCTCCGTCAGCTCCAGCGTCAGGCCCTCACTGTAAGGGCGATGGCGCTCAACCAGTTGCTGGACGAAGAGGGGGAAATCCGGCTCTCGCAGGTTGTTCGCTGAAATGTTGATCGCCACGGTGATGTCGTAGCCCGCCTGCACCAGTCGGCGCCGTGTGACAATCGCCTGGCGCAGGATCCAGCGCGTGAGAGGTTTGATCAGGCCGGTCTCCTCCGCCACGGCGATCAGCGTATCGGCAGCCAGGGGCTGGGCACGGCCGGGCCAGCGGATCAGCCCCTCCACGCCACAGATGCTGTTGGTGCTCAGGCAGTACTTGGGCTGGAAATGCAGCTCCAGGCGATTCTGTTCCAGCGCCCGGCGAAGTTCCGTGGCCAGCGTCAGCCGCTCAGCGCTGTAGGCATCCTGCTGGGACTGGTAAAAGGCGAGGTGATGCGCCCGTGTCTGTTCGGTTTCCAGGGCAATGAAAGCCCGTCTGATGAGCGTACTGGCATCGGCGCCATGCTCCGGGTAAAAGGCAATGCCGCCCATCACATTCAGAGGAAGCTGCATTTCGAGAAAATCAAAAGGCTCCCGCAGACCCTCAATGAACCGGTAAAGGGCCTCCGGCTGTTCACGCAGAGTCTGCCCCTGAAGCAGCAGGGCAAAGCTGGCGCTTTCCAGCGAGGCGACACTGTGCCGGCCGCGATCGCTTGCCTCCACACGGCGCACGCCTGGCAGCTGGCTGGCCTGCTGCTGGAGATGCCGCGCAAAGGCCTCCAGCAGCCGCTCTGTGTTGGCGTGGCCAAGGGTTTTCTGGATGGAGCTGTAGTTGGTGATCTCCAGTACCAGCACAGCATGGGTGCTGCGGGCCTCTTCCTGCAGAATTTCCCGTGTGAGCATCTCAAAAGAGGTGCGATTGGGCAGGGTAGTGATCGGGTGGTGCAGCGCCTGGTCAATCAGCCGCAACTCCGCTTCACGCCTTTCCGCATGTTCGCGCAGCCGCTCATCCTGGGCCTGTACGCGCTCGCTGCGCTCCCGGTAAAGGCGCTCCGCCAGGGCGACTGTCAGAAGAATGGCCTCCAGCGCTGAGCCGATCTGGATGCCGTATTCGGTCACGAAGTTGGTGGGCAGCCAGCCGAGTTTGTTCATGGCGGCCGTGGCACTGCCAACGCTCAGGGCAGCCCAGGCGATGGTGTAGAACTTGGCGGCGCGATTGCCGCGGGCCCATTCAATGGGGCCGATCATCAGCAGAACCAGAAACGCCGGGACTGCGAGCATGACCGAGAACTGGGTGGAGGTGCTGTAGTCGAGCACAAAGGCGCCAATGAGCGCGAGAATGCCCATGAAAATGGCCAGCCGGGCCAGTGCGTCCAGAACCGGGTTGTTCCGGTTGAGCCGCAGGAAGGCGCGCACGAAAAGCGCCGAGAACAGGATGGCTGAGGGTATGGAGGCCAGCATCATCTGGTTGTGCAGCCAGGGGCTGCCGGGCCACAGCACAGCGAAGGAGGTGCCGCGCAGTGTGGCCATCAGCAGCAGATAGCTGGCGATGGCCAGCACATAATAGAGATAGGTCGTTTCCCGCAGCGCCAGGAAAATAAAGAGATTGAATACGATCACCACCATGAGGATGCCGTAATACAGCGCGTTGGCCTGGTCCTGTATGGAAAGGTGTTCAAACAGGGCGGTGGGCTCCCAGACCCGGATCGGAACCTGGATGGCTCCCGAGCTTTCCACGCGGATGAGGACCTGGTAGTCATGTCCGGCTTCCAGCGTCACGGGGAAAAGAAACTGCGGATGCTTTACTGCCCGCTCATGGAAGGGCAGGCGGTCACCGGTGTGCAGTTGATCGACCCGATCCCCGTCGCGATAGAGGAAAAAGCGCACATCGTCGAGCTGCGGGTAGCTGATCTGGATCATCCGCTCAAGACGTTCACTATCCCCGTCGTGCTCCAGTGCAAAGCGGAACCAGTGGACGCGCTCGTCATAGCCCATGTTCGGGCTGTGGGAGGGTGTGGGCTGCCAGTCGTCACGCCGACGCAGCTCGGCCGGTGAGAGGTCACTGTCTTCCGCAGCCAGTGCAAGAAACTGCATCTGCGGAAAATACCAGCTGTCGCTGGCCTCGCCATGGGCGACGGCCGGAAGCAATACTGCAAAAAGGCTCACCAAGAGCGCTGAAAAAAGCCTGTGCACGGCGATACCACTTATTGTTCTGAATTGTTCTGGTGAGCCCGTCCCTGCTCCTGTCTACTGCCTTTCATGCTCTTATGGCCACTCTAGCGCAGCAGCCGGTGTTTGACGACAGTACTCTCTGCATCGGGTCAGTCAACCGGAGCCGGTTGTGGGGTGTTGCGTTGCGCGTTGCGGCGCACGCTGGGGGTGATGCGGTTGCGCCCCTGGGATTTGGCGCTGTAGAGGTTGTTGTCCGCCTGGCGCAGCAGCTCCTCAATGCTGCCGGCTCGGTTGGTGGTGCACACGCCCGCGCTGATGGTGACGGGAATATGCTGTCCATCATGGATGAATTCATGCTGCTCAACAGCCGATCGCAGACGTTCCGCCAGCGCCAGTGCCTCCAGCAGGGAGGTATCCGGAAGCAGCAGCAGAAACTCCTCGCCCCCCCAGCGCGAAGCCAGGTCACTGGTACGGCTGAGCTCACCCAGAAGGCTGGCGAAATCCTGCAGGATCTGATCGCCGGCATCATGCCCGTAATGGTCGTTGACCTGTTTGAAGTGATCAATATCGAGCAGGATGACGGAGAAGTGATGCCCCGAGCGGCTGAAACGGTGGAGTTCGCGTTCGAGTTGATTCTGCATGGCACGTCGATTGGGCAGACCGGTCAGCTCGTCCGTCTTGGCGGCCTTTTCGTAGAGCCTGGCCAGATTGAGCAGCTCCTGGCGTGCGTCGCGACGCCGCAGATCCAGCACAGAACAGAAGCCAGTGACAAAGATGAGGCTCGCCAGGAAACGCAGCTGGAAATCGGGGTTGTACTCTGTGGTGACGAAGGGCAGCTGCGGGAACTGGAAAACCACCAGTGCAAAAAGCAGGCAGAGGCCGGTGAGCGAAAGCGCGCCACGATGGCCGAGGATGAAAAACGCCAGGGGCGGGAAGACATAGAACCACAGCGGCCCCGTGTTGCTTTGCCCGCCCGTGCTGGTGAGATAGGCAAAGAGAAGCAGAACCAGGGCAATCAGTGTCCGGCGCTGGCGTTGGGTGTTGCCACTTTCCCGATAGATGAGTTCGTTCAGCAGCAGGATGGCGGCAAAGACGAAGAGCATCTGGGCATGGAAAATATCACCCGACCAGGCGGAACGCAGACCGATCAGGAACAGAAACACGGTTCCGCTGAGGGATACCCAGGTAATGACCCGGGCGGCACGAATCCGGTCGCGCTCATCGATGCTGGCCGGTGTGTCACCTGTATCGGCTGGATCCTGCATGGCTGAGTCCGCCTCGGAGGCATTGGGTTCATGATTGCTTATTTTTGCATAATTGGCCACCAGATGTGCGCAGATGACCGGGTTTTTCCCGCAGGTCGTGTCCGTTTTGTGATGGGTGTCCGAGGGCCTGTGCCGGGATGGCGCCTAACGCATCTGTGCGAGACTGGCAGCAAGGTTTCATTTTGATGACAAACTGAATATAGTGCCGCAAACCATCCCTTATCCTCGTCCGGCAGGGTGTTTTATGGCCTCGTCATCTGATTCCCTTCACGTCCCTGATCTCACCGCCGACACTACCCCGATGCGACTCATGCGTCTCGGTGTGGCCTCACTGTTTCTGTTGCTGGTCTGGGCCTGGCTCCATCTCGGGGGGCTGGCGGTCCCCGGTGCGCCACTGCTGGTTATTGCGGCGCTGATCGGCGCCTATATGGCCATGAACATCGGTGCCAACGATGTGGCCAACAACGTGGGGCCATCGGTGGGCTCGGGCGCGTTGACCATGACCGGCGCGGTCATCATCGCCGCCGTCTTCGAAGCCGGTGGTGCCCTGATCGCCGGGGGCGAGGTGGTGGGAACCATCAAAAGCGGCATCATCAGTCCGGAGATGGTGCCTGACACCCGGAGCTTTATCTGGCTGATGACCGCTGCCTTGCTGGCGGGTGCTCTCTGGCTCAATCTGGCGACGATACTGGGTGCGCCGGTGTCGACGACGCACTCCATTGTTGGCGGTGTTCTGGGTGCGGGTGTGGCCGCTGGCGGGCTTGCCATCGCGAACTGGGATGTGGTTGCGCGGATTGTGGCCAGCTGGGTGGTGTCCCCTTTTCTGGGGGGTGTGATCGCTGCGGTTTTCCTCTACCTGATCAAGGTGCTGGTGCTTTACCGACAGGATCGGGTCATGGCAGCCCGGGATGTGGTGCCTTGGATAATCGCCGTAATGGCCTGGGCTTTCGGTACCTATCTGACCATCAAGGGCCTTGATCAGGTCTGGCAGGCCACTTTCCTGCAGGCGAACCTGGTCGGGCTCGCTGTGGCGGTGGTCGTCTTTTCCATCGTGCGCAAACGGATTGTGGACCAGGCCTCTACCATGGCCAACTCCACCGAGGGGGTGAACGGGCTCTTCACCTATCCGCTGATTTTTGCGGCTGCACTGCTGAGCTTTGCCCATGGCGCCAATGATGTGGCCAATGCCATCGGCCCGGTGGCGGCGATCAATGATGCCATCCGTGAAGGGGGAATCACCGGTGAAGCCCGGATCCCCATATGGGTCATGCTCATCGGCGCCCTGGGTCTGGCTGTCGGTCTGGCGCTGTTCGGTCCCAAGCTGATCAGAACCGTCGGCAGCGAGATCACCGAGCTCGACAAAACCAGGGCGTTCTGTATTGCGTTGGCTGCAGCCATTACCGTCATCATCGCCTCCCAGCTCGGACTGCCGGTGAGTTCCACCCATACGGCGCTGGGCGCGGTTTTTGGAGTGGGTTTTCTGCGTGAGTTCCTCAAGACGAACTACGCCAGCAGACTGCACGGCATACTCGAACAGCACCAGGGCCCGGACCGTGAGGAGCTGAAGGCCTTCCTGGATGACTTCCGCCAGGCTTCGGTCGAGGAAATGGAAGCCATGATCAAGCAGGTCAAGAAGAAGCAGACGGAAGTCAATCTCAAAAAGAAAGAGCGCAAGCGGCTCAAGAAGATCTATCAGGAAGAGATGGTCAAGCGTCACCTGCTGATCCGGATTGCGGCCGCCTGGGTCATTACTGTCCCCGCTTCCGCGCTGCTGGCGGCCATGCTCTATTTCACCATCCGTGGCATGATGGTCTGACGGTGCTGCTACACTGACAGGCCGATATCACCAGTCACAACGGAGGAATTGCTCATGAGCAGTGCGGTGGAAAGTCGCCAGCAGAAAATGATCGAGGAGCTCAAGGGCTTTATCCGTAAAGTCCTCAGCGACCCGACTGTCGCCCCTCGGTGCATGGAAATCGCCCGGCAGTATCAGGGGCAGCCCCAGGCGCGGGAGCAGATTGCCCGTGAGATCAGTGCCCAGACCATTGTGCGGATCCCGGAGCAGCACAGTGAGGCGGATGAGGCCTTTCTGGATCTCATCGACGATGTGCTTGATGATGAAGCTGCGATGTACTGACCGCGAACTGCGGCCAGTGCTTACGAGCCGGTCAGTCCCTCTGAGGCCAGAACAGCGCTGACTTCTGCGTCCAGCGCGTTGCGCTCGGCGGCAATGGCGGGTTCGCCGGCAATGGCATGCTGCTCGCTGAGCATATCGCTGAGAATCTGATGCGTGGTCAGCGGGTTGGCCAGCACGACCCGGAACACAATACAGGGATTGTGGTGATAGCGTGCCGGCTCCAGTCGGGTCCGTGACACAAAGGACTTGCCCCGTTCCCGCTGGGTCTTCTGGATGAACTTGGTGATGCGGTTGAGGCTGGCGTTGATCCGTTCGCACTGGGCCCTGTCCGCCTTCTCCAGAGCCTGGCGGGTCCGGGCGGGACAGAAACGGTAAGTCAGTATATTGAGCTCCGGCTCGCTGATCAGCTCGAAATCCCCGTGCTGCTCGATCATCTCGGCAAAGTCCCTGGCTTTGTCGACGCCCTGGTCAATCAGTATCTCGTAACCTTCCCGCCCGATGATGCGCAGCCCCGAGTGGATCAGCATGGCCATGCCGGGGCGCGAACCTTCCAGCGTGGTGCTGCCCAGATCCTTGGAGCCCTTACGGATGATGTACTGGGCGTGGTGCTCGATGGCGGTGACCACCGTCGGATCACGGAACAGAACAATGCCGGCCCCCTGTGGGGTGAAAAGCTGTTTGTGGGCGTCAATGGTGACCGAGTCAGCACGCTCAATGCCGCGCAGCAGATGCCGGTGGCGCCGGGAGAACAGCGTGGGTCCGCCCCAGGCGGCATCCACATGGAAATGGGCGCGGAACTCCTTGGCGATGTCCGCCATGGTGTCCAGCGGATCCACGTGACCGGTTTCAGTGGTACCGGCGATGCCGACAATGGACATGATGTTGATTTTCTGCTGCTGCAGATCCAGGCATTTGTCCCTGAGTGCGTCCGGGTCAATCCGGTTGCTGTCGTCGGTCTCAATGGGAATGAGAAAATCCCGACCCAGTCCCAGCACGTCCGCTGCTTTGCTCAGCGAATAGTGGCCGCGGCGGGACACCAGAATGGCCGCTCCTTCGTGACCGTAGAACCGCAGTGCCCGGAACAGCCCTTCCTGATGAATGCCACGGAAACCGCCCTCGGCCGGGAACGCACGGTTGCGGGCCACCCACAGGGCGGTCAGGTTGGCGATGGTTCCGCCTGAGCACATGGCGCCCAGCGCATAATGCGGGTCGTGCATCCAGTCCTTGTACCAGGCGTCGTCGTTGGCGTAGACGACGTTGTGCAGCATGCCCAGCACCTGGCGCTCCAGGGGTGTGAAGGCCTTGGAGGTTTCCGTCTTCACCAGGTTCTGGTTCAGCGCAATCATGATCTTCGACAGTGGCAGCATGAAATAGGGCAGTGCCGAGGTCATGTGGCCGACGAAACTGGGCGAGGCGGTGTGCACCGACTGGGAGACGAGCTTGTCCAGCAGGAACTGGGCCTGTTCGGAGACAAAAATCGGCTTTTCGGGAACGTGGGGGTCCGCGAAATCCCGCTCCATTTCTCCCATTTCCCGCTCAATGGCCACGATGTGGTCCTGCAGGAAACCGGTCAGGTTGCGGGAAATGTTCTGGTCAATCCGGCTGAGAGCGGAATCCGGCGCCTCAGGTACCGTGAAGATACGGTACATGGCTTCCAGACTGGCTTTGGCGGTTTTGCGATGGCCGCTCATAGAGCTGCAACTACCCGGTTTTTTAACAAACGGTAACCAAAAGTCACCACGGCTTCAGGCTCAGTGCCTGCATCGCATCCATGCCCGCTGGCCCATTGCGACAGGGGGCGGCTTCCGTAAACGCTCCAGTATAAGGCCTGAACGCCAGTGAAGCCAGTTCCGTCCCGCTGACCGGGGTGATGCGGCCGTGGAGTTGGCGATTTGCGAAAGTGAAGCTATTTTCATGGTAGCAATCAATCCAAAAGCGGGCGCGGGCACGCCGAACAGGACGCCAGATATGAGTGATTCGACGACCAACAACGAAGACGAGAAGATCCACCAGGATGGGGAAACCGCCGAGGCGGAAAGCGAGTCCCGTCAGACCTCAAAAGGGACGAAGAAGTCCCAGGGACGGAGCGGCTCCGCCTCATCCCGAAAAAGCAGCGCCAGTCGTCGCCGCAGTGGCTCATCGCCGGGCAGCACGACACCGGCACGCAACGATCCCTATATGTATTTCACCGAGCGGGATCTCGACCAGATCCTGCAGAATCTGGATGAGCTGCGCACCAAGGTCTTTCCCACGGCCGTGCCTGGCGGGACGACGGACCGCAGCGCCCGTCCCCACCAGTATTTCCCTTCAGTCTGTCTGATCGGCCTGGGGCGCTGTGGCTCCAACATTGCACTGGATGTGGCCGCGCTGGTGCACAGTGCCCGCTCTTTCTACCTGAAGGAGCTTGATCGTGAGGAGAATCGTTCCCGGGAGAAGGAAGTCGGTCCGCTGCGCTGGATCCGCAACAGCCTGAATCTGCCCACACCCAATTCGGTCAAGCCGGTGTTCCTGATCGAACCCATGGTGATGCTGGGGGATCTGGACAAGGACATTGAGGGGCGCATACATCTGTCCCACCGGGAAAACGATGATTTTCTGGACGACTACAGCAAGCTCAAGATCATGGATCTGTCCGAGGTCCATGCCGGTGGTGCCGGTAATGCCCCCATCCTCGGACAGTACCTGGCCAAGATCATCCTGAACAAGGATACCCACCAGTTCTCCAACGAGGACTGGAAGTTCATCCACTCCTATCTGATCGACTCCTGTGGCATCAAGGCGAACCAGTCGCGGCTGTATTTCTACATCTTCAGTGCCGGTGGCGGCACCGGCTCGGGCATGGCCTCGGAGTTCGGGCTGGCGCAGCAGTACGCCTACATGCGCAAGACCTTTGATCCCAAGCTCGAAGACAACGGCATGCAGAACCGTGATGAGTCCTTCGTCTTTGAGCCGATATTCACCAGCGGCATCTGCATCCTGCCCAACATCCAGGACAACCGGGTGGAGATGTCCGAGGCGCTGCACATCAACGCCGGCCGTCAGCTGTGCAAGTACCTCTCGGAGGAGTGGGATTTCTCCTACAACTTCGATGCGGACGAGACCAGTGACGAGAACATGATGTACCGCATCCGGCCCTGGAACGCCATGATGCTGATCTCCAACGACATCATGCGTTACGCCGAGCAGACGGACGACGGCAACATCCAGCATGTGGATGTGAACGCCATGGAGAAGTACGCCAACCAGTACATCTCCCAGCAGATCTTCAACATCCTCACCGCCCAGGCGGTGACCACCGACTACGACGAGGACTACTTCCGCCGGGCCGGTGTGGACATTGGTGAGACCATCCGGCTGGATGCCAATGACCTGTTCATGAGCCTGGCCGGGCCCGTGGCCGTTGCCTACGCCGAATCGGTGGTGCCGACCACGCCCCAGGAAATGGGCGAGCGGGGTCGGGTCTTTGAGGATGAGTCCCGGCTGGATATAGACGACCTGTTCTATCGCTCCATTGATCTGCCGCACTTCAACAAGGTGACCCAGGCGATCGAGGGCATCAGCCTGCTGCCGATTGAGGCGTCACGCTATCGGGACGCGCTGCGCGAATACCGCGACTCGGGTTACAATGCGGAGGTGCTGCAGGACCTGCACTTCTTCAGAAACTGCTCGTCCATTGTCTCCATTGTGTCCCTGCCCAAGGACTACAAGCTGTCCTATGTGGATCTCAACCGGCTCAAGACGCACCTGAATTCGCTTTTCCCCAACACCACGCTCAAGCGCTACGCGCTGGTGATCGGGGCGTCCGCCAACCTGTCGCTGACCACGCTGGTGGTGAAAAGCCCCTGTCTGAGCGATGACTTCCTCACGCTGCTGGTCTCCTACATCAAGCGTTGCTTCGCCAACGAGGGTGCGCGCTTTGATGACACCATTGATCGCAGCATGCTCGATTTCATCCGCTCGGAAGAGTTCGATGAGGAGCTGGTGGACCAGATGCTCAACGAGTTCGAGAACCCGGCCAAGATCCTCGACACCAACTGGTACGCCATCAAGCCCATGTATGAGAAGAAGTACCGGGAGATGTGCCACGAAAAGAGCAACTTCGTGTCCATCAACGACATCCGTCTGACCCGGGACAACGTCAAGAAGGCGATCAAGTACCTGCGTGAG
>LKMJ01000562.1_pt1 | contig 28911 bp, 36 predicted proteins | sample 643391 | NCBI WGS metagenome assembly LKMJ01 (sample SAMN04112250, study PRJNA286221) | soda lake metagenome | biome: soda lake; feature: Kulunda Steppe; material: water; isolation source: sample PL-Br10 brine of Picturesque Lake | place: Russia: Kulunda steppe | collected 2010-07 | reverse complement strand
TTGGGGGCGTCATCTTAGCTAGTTGGCTTTTCTGGCAGTTCTCCTTTTCCTAGCGTTTTCCAGCTCTTCTGCCTTGCCTGCCTTAAGGACATTGCTGTGTCCGCTCGCGTCTTGTAACAAACAAACAAACAAGCAAACTGATCCTTACTTGATGCAATTAGTTTAACTGCTTGTGTAAATTTCTTTTACTGAACTTTTATATTGGAAAGAGTGAACTGAACAATTCAATTCAAGAAGTTCTCACTTGATATTCTCACGTTCTCAAGATAAGGAAGTTTCCCTCATGTGCACTGCCTGGCAGGAAGGGGGTCAATAGCCTGTTTCTGGCAGAAAAAGCATTCATCTGTGACAATTTTTGGATAAATCACAGCCACATTTGGAAACATTTGGAGTCTCCAGCTAACCCGAGTTACTGAGTGCTACTGCTCAGTGAGCAGATGCTACAGCAATACTTTTGCACATGAGTGAGTTGTGGGTATGTGTTGTGACTAAAAGTCTAGCAAAATGCCTGCAAACTAACCTACACAAGAAGTAGAGAATGTACGTGTGTAATGGAAAGCGTTTAAGACCTGTCTGCAGCTATGGCATCTATGGTAAAATGCCGCACCCAAGACCCTGCCAACACTAAGAAGGCAGTGCGCACTTGATTAAGTTAGAAAAATAGAAGTAACATGTACCATTTCAATAAAGCTGAATGGAAAAATACAACTGGAGCGCAAACATCAGCTAGCAGCCACCAGCACTTTTCCAGAACATTTGACGTGTGAAGCATTGCTTTCTCCCCCCCGGTTCAATCCAAAAGGTTGTCATGAGCAGCAGTGCCACCATGCAGATGGAATGTACAAGGATCTGACTCAGAATTCAATCGCTTGGAGTAGCTGAAGTCACGGCAGAGATGAAGCTTTGGTAGTCAATCTTGCCCTCCTCATCATGCTTCAGCAGTGGCATTAACGTGTTCAGCTCTTGATCGTTCAGTACCACGCCCAGGGTGGCGCAGCCCGCAAGCAAGTCATGCTTTGGTAGATAGCCATCCTGCTCAAAGGTAATAGGAAGCAGTAAAGCAAAATTTCTGAATTTGATATCAAAGGGGGATAGGGGTTTGGCTGATAACAAGCACGTGCACGCGCACACACACACTTTGTGACCTGCAGTTAGACAATTGGGAAGAGGTAGGCTAAACATGGATCAAAAGGGGTCTGTCTGCCTTTAATTGTAAGGTGCACTGCATGAAGTGCATGGAATCATACTATGTGTGGGTGAAAGTCTATTTTTGGGGACGCAATGCACTTGAAACAAAGTGTGGTCAAGAGGGAAGCTTGCAAAAGATGACATTGGCGCATCATCCATTGGCGCATGATCAAAATACGTGCTGCGGTTCTGTAACACGTGATCTGATGCACATGTGATCTGGAGTGATATGTGACTTGCAGTCAGGCAACTGGGAAGAGGATAGCTTAGCATGGATAAGAAATCTTTCTGCCTTCCATTGCGAGGTGCATTGAATGAAGTGCACGTTTTGTACTGTGTGAATTTTGCCGACTCTGCGTGCGCGTTTGTGTGTGTGATCATGCATGTCACGTCATAAAACATGGAAAAAAAATGTGTATGATCACGCTTGTCACGTCATAAAACATGGAAAATAATGTGTATGATCACGCTCGTCACGTCATAAAACATGAAGCTGCAATATGTTTTATGACGTGACGAGCGTGACATGCATGATCATACACACAAATGCACACGCAGAGTCGGCAGAATTCACACAGTACAAAACGCGCGCTTCATTCAATGCACCTCGCAATGAAAGGCAGAAAGATTTCTTATCCATGCTAAGCTATCCTCTGCCCAGTTGCCTGCAAGTCACATATCACTCCAGATCACATGTGCTATGGCCCTGCCCTTACGAGCCTTCAACACAGCCCCTCCCCATTATACGAACGCTGGCAAGGCCGCCCACGTACCTTGGAGGCATCAAAGGCACTAAGCACTGGCTCCAGCTCCTCCGCCACAGGCATGATCCTCTTGTGCAGCATGGATAGCAGCATGTTGGTACGCGACACGTCTGCTGCACCTTGGCTGTTGTCCACATAGCTGCAAGAATACAGAGTTGCAAAGGACGTGCCTTCAGCTATCAGGAATAACAATTGTTCTACTTTAAAAGAAAAAAGACAAGTTGGACACCACACTGCCTGGAGGCCATCAAAAACGACTAGTCCAGGCAGCGGTGTCACAAAAATCGATCTTATCTCTGAACCTAGCTTTAAAAAGTATGCAAACATAACCACTCTGGAGCATGGGCAAGCGTCTCTTCCTTTGCTGAAAGGCAGATTTCCACAGCTCTTGTACATGCATTTCTTAAGTTGCACATGTGTGTGGCTGGCAGAGCTTAAATCCATTGAAAAGTAAGCCTAACGTCAGGGTCGATTCGCTTTTTGGTGCAATTCACTGCTTCTGTACTTCATCACAGTCTTGCACCATCAAAGTGGCATCCATGTGGATGTGCACATGACATATCAGAGCAATATCCACACCCTCACCCAAGGTAGTAGCAAAAGGTGTCTGGGTGCATGAGGTGCTTCACCAAGTCCATGTACGCCAGGTAGCCTGTGCCTTCAGGATCATACACATGGTATAAAGCCAGCAGGCTATCATCGTCTAGCTGCATGCCGAAAGACTCACACATCTGCAGGGCAGAGGTAAGCAAGCAAGCCCAGGGAATTGAATAGTTCAGACTTCTTAGAAGCATGGACAAAAGCAACATGCATTGCAATCGCAAACATACTAAGATTAGACTGTTGGAAAGCTGTACATCCTTGAGGACAGCAAAATCAGATTTAGATAGGGTGTACCGGTTTGCACTGTAAACCCTTTGTATATCAGTGAGCGCTGCACCATGCACGAGAAGAAGAAGCTTTTCCTGTGCTAGGGAATAACAAATCTACTTTTTTCTAGCTTCGGATGATGGAGAAGGAAGGGATAACCATGGCAATGCTACCTTCAGGCCCATAGTTCACATCTGGAGATTAAGTCTACCGTGCTCCCCAGAAAGCTGTTTCCACCATTTATGCATGCAAGTAATGACTTCTGCGTGCTTAGGTGGTGCCTGGAGAAGGCTAGACTCTCGATGGAGCACTAACATGCCAGCTTTCTTGCCACTGTTAGCTGGAAGCTGGACTATTGGGGACGTGAGAATCAAGGGCGCCTCTTGTCAATATTTCAATTTGGGCCTGTTCCAAGACAAGCGCGGTGTCTTGTTTGTTTTTTGAGTAAGACATCCTCAGGACCTGGCTGCTTCCCATCTATAAGGATGACAGCAAAGCGGATTCTTGTATCTCTGCTGCAGCCATGCCTGTCTCAAGTGTTGCACCTGCACCCAGCCTTCCACCCAGCCGCACCTGTCTCAGATCCTCCACATGCACCAGGCCTAGTTATGCATGCATCTTCCACCCAGCCGCACCTGTCTCAGATCCTCCACATGCACCAGGCCTGTGTTGTGGACGTCATGAGCCAAGAAAAGCTTGCGCAAGCGGAACGCATTGTTGTTGGAGTTGTTGCACTTGGCATCCATGCGCTCCCGCATCGTGGCAATCATCTTTTGGAGCCGCTTGCTGCAGCAGCATGGGAGACATGGTCGGAGCAGCGCAAGGCATGTGCTTAACAGTTGGCTGCAAGTCAGTAGCTGCATCCAAACTTTGTTGAATGCATGCGTGGGAGGCAGCGTAAGCCCCTGCGCCTGGTGACTGTATAGTTACTCCGAGCTACAGGGCTTAGGTGTGCAAGAGCTCAGGGCGTGAGCATCAAGAAAGAGCATCGGGTTTGCAGGTTCACCAGCAGGTTGTCCTCTGCTGCCGTATCTGCCTCAGCAAAATGCATAGCACATGCGCAGCAGAATTCTTGCAAGTGTGCACCTGGAAGTGGAATTCGGGGGTGTTGGGCTTCATTACAAAGCAGGCCAAGGGTAGGAACCTTTAAGTGAGGCATATCAAATGCCTCATTTGGCTGGTATGAGCATGTACAAGACACTCCTGGAGATTGCACACATTCCATCGGCTTCTTGTTGTTTTGGGCTGACTAGACCTTCTGGTGAGAAGTCAAGCAGCTTGTACTCACTCTCCCACGCGGTTATACGAGCTCTTGTAGATATCCTTCAGGGATGCCGTGGTCTTGGACAAGTCCTCGTTCCGGTTCGGGCTGCGCAGCCTGGCCACCTCTGCAGGGCACGGCAGACACACATCCAGGGTCATTTCTCTTCTTTCAGGGCCATTGTTCTTGTAAACCTGAGAAGCCTTTTTTTTTCTCCTGAGATGGATGCTGTGTGGGACTCCTGATGCGTATGTGAAGGGGGATGTGTGGGGCAGGACGTTGGGGTGGCTTACCTGCCATCCACTATATCTGCTTATTTTCCTGGATGATATCTATATCTGCTTGTTTTCCTGGATCTTAACGACGCACAAACGCCATCACAAGATGCAGGCACAGCACAGGCAGCACAACAGCCTTCCCACAGTGGTCTCCTTAGTGTCAAACGCAGCATCAGCCCAATTCCCTTGTGCATGGGCGGCCATGTCTGGCCTGTCATGCCATTGCATGTCGCTCAGGGCTGCCCACTACTGGCAGCAACTGGGGAGAGGGCATACCTGAAAACGGAGGCGAGAACGAACAGCCGTACATGGTCCTGAAGGTGTCGATGCGTTGGTCACCTAGGGCAATGCTGCTGACAGGGGGCTTCGCTGAGGGTTGCTTTGCTGTAGACTGCAGCCGCGGCCACAGATTGTCTGGGTCATCCTTACGGAATTGCTCAGGCTTGTTGCACGGGTCACGGATGGTACCAATGTGAGTGGTCTTATACGGCACTTGCGACCTAGTGTGCAGGAAACTGGTGGGCTCTGGGTCCTTAGTCTCCAGCTGAGCCATGACAGGCGTCTTTTGAAAGGTCTCACTCAGGCCTTGCACATGGCCAGTAAACTGCGTGTGAGGGACAGGTGCAGGTGTCACAAATGAGGGTGTGCAGCACCGGCTCTGAAGGAACATCGAATGACTCCTTTTGCGAGACATGATGCCAGCCACCCTCACACATCATTCATTATGCTGTGCAAAAGTCCATTCTTTCGTCTAACGTTTAAGCAGGTTGCCTGTCATGCACCAGTCGCGTTCACCCTGGATAATCGGCTCCCTGCACTTGCTTTTAGCTCTGCACACTGCTGCACAAGCCGTTAGAACACAATTGACAGACACACTGCAGCAATACGTCCTCCGTGCACCTTCGTCACTGCCTGTGACATTCTTGAGCCCAAAAGGGGGAGGGGAAGTCGCCAGCTCTACTCACCCCTGGGATTTTCCATTCCGGCCCGGAAAAAGGCAGGTCTTTTCCCGGCATAGCTGCGATAGCTGCCTGTCAGCAGCTCACACCAAGAGGGCGGGCAGGAGACTCTTAGATGAAATGTGACGTGACCCTGATTGCTAGACTTACTTTACTTTACTTTTAAATACACATAAATTAAAATACCGCACTGGTGACGAAGAGCTGGTTAGAGCATGAATCAGCATACATGCAAAAACTGCTCACAGACATGGCACCTGAGACTCTAGATCCACGGTATGAGATTTGATGCATGTTTGAAGTATGTTTGAAGTGAAGGTAGATTGAACAGAGCCAACATGAATACCCGTGGACAGGCGCGCAGCCGGGCAACCCTGATGAAGTGAGTGCGGGCTCTTTTGCATGGGTCAGTTGTGGTTCAAAATTTCTGACCTATAATTTATTATTGTGCTGGGGGTGAGCTTTAAGATTTATCCATTAGCATGGATCAAGGTCCAGCAAAGCATGAAGGTTTCGTGACATCATGTGGGCTCACTGTCTTGAGCATATCTCAGTCAGTACTCACTGCCCTCATTGTGTCTTGCAATTACCTGCAAGAGTATCGTTCTTTCACTAAAGCAGATGCCCAGGGCTTTTTTGATTTGCTGTTGCAGCTCTGAATGCACGGAGCGCAATGCGGTCTTCCACCAGGACAAAGCAAACGCCAGCGATCCGGAGGCTGTCAAAGGCAGGGGATCTTCTGGCCTCGCAAGGGCGCTACAAGTTCGATACAGACCTCATCTTGGCTTTGTCGTCCTGACCATTTTCTCCGCTGGATTTCTACCATGGAACTTGCCTGCATGGTTAACGAAGGCCGTCATCCTGGCAGGTGAGATTCAACACTGGGTGCCGACGGAACTGTTTGTTCCGGGATACTGCTGCCCCCGGTGCACTGTTGAATTCATACTTGATGTTTGTTTTTATTCAGGCATGCATGGGCAAGACAAGAAATTCCTGAGTCCAGCATTCACCTTCAGCATTGGGGGGCTTATTGCTAAAGGGAACGTTTCATCGAGCCTCTCGGGGGCCAGGGGTCCTCCAATGTTGAATTGTTACGAGCAAAGTCAAAACCTTTTTACATACCTGACTGAATAGATGCTTGAAGTCAAGCTGTTCATAGACATTTTCCTGACAAATTTCGGTAGGGAGGTAATGGAGGCAGGGGCTTCTGGCGCTCTTGAGTGCTGTGACTACAGGATTATAACATCCAGAACAGCCAGGGGGTTGTTCAAGCATTTGATAACATCCAGCTTCTTATCGCAAGTTGCATCTTTGTCCATGACCATAGAAAGCGTTGGGCCCAAGCAGAGCTTGATGCCTTTCAGGCCATTCAACCTGTAAATGCCTTTTGCATGGGTGAGTCAGCATCAAGGTTTGCGCCATCCCCTTCCTGACCTTGCGTTAATTTTTTGCACAAACCACTGAGACACCTGTAAGTGTGTGCAGGGGGGGGGGGTGGAGAGTGGTTTGGGGAGGCAAGAAAGAAAGAGGGACGACCAGGCCCAAAGTGTTTGAGTCTGAGGCACTGGAATATGGCATTAATTATATGACCTGATGCACTTCTTTGCTTTCTGTGCGGAATTTTCACTTAAAGAATTTGCATTGAGTCTACAGGAGGCAGTGACGCTCAGGGGAAGCTCGGCAGGAGTGGAAATCCAACCTGGCCGCGCAGGACGCCGGGTCCTTCTGTGAACCTGCACAGGCTTTGCTGCTCAAGTGAGCATCAATCAAGGACAGCTTTGGAATGGGAGTGAACAAACACTTGTGCCCCCCCTCAAACACATCACAGGAGCTGGAGGCCTTGCATATAAAGTTGTCAAATTCCCGAGATGGAGTGATGAAAACGCTTACGTATTGCGCTTTTTGGCATGCTTTGGTGCCATGCTCATCGAGCTGCTCTGGGAGAACGGGATGGTGTGGTGAGTGAGTGACAGCAAGTATGGGAGTTTATCCACCTGCTGAATTTGGAGCTCTTTCGTCCAATGCCCATGCCACTTGCCCACACAAACAGGCGCACAAGCTGTTTGATGGCCATCAAAGACTCTGTTTTGTGGCACACCTCGCTCGCTGCTTTGGGCACATGTGCAGGTTGTGTTCTGCCACAGACTTACACAAGTATGAGCACATGGAGCCTTTGCAGGTGAGCCCCAGACATGTTGCTGTTCAACCTCCTGTCTCGCACGCAGACCTGTGAGTATGTGGACAACAGCTCACACATGTGACCAAGGCCTTTGCCAAGGATCCGGCAAACCTGTGTAGACGTCACTTCAACATCCGTGCAATTACGCGCGCGTGCACCATGCATGGCATTTGTGAACCTCCTCATCCTGCAGGACAATGTGGAGATAGGTATGAACATGCTGGGCAGGCAAAGCGCCTTGGTCCGCTGGCTGAACCACCTGAGGTGGGCAAACATCACCCACTTCTTGGGGTCAATCCTGGCCCTCGCCTTCTCCGTCGTTTGGGAACAGGTGCGGGTGCCTTGCCAGGGCCAATCCTGTTTGCACTTGAATATGCACTCATACACACGAACACGCATGCTTGCATGCACTGAAGTGGCTGTTTCATCAAGAGCAACCACTCTAGGAGGTTCCAATTGCATTGTTCAAGGCTTCCTTTGCAGGTAGACTGGGGGGACTTGGCAAGTGTCCTGCTTGATGGCTCGCAGGTGCAAACTGCACAAGGGCATACTAACAGCTCCACCCTGGTCTTTCTGGGAGCCATGATTCTTTTATTTGTTGTCATGTAATGTCTAGTTTTGTTGTACTTTTCTTCAACACTTGTCTTGCACTGTGTGTTTTGTACTGGTGCCTTGTCAGAGCCGCTTGGGAGCTGATGGCAATGTGAGGAAAGATTTTGAGAGGGAGGGAAGCAGGGGGGAGGGAGAGAGAGAGAGGCTGAGGGAGAGGCTGAGGCAGGGAAAAGAGGGAAGTAGAGGGAGGCAGCTATAGGCGGGTGTGTCCTTGGCGAGAGCAAATGCCCTCGGATGTTCAAAAGGAAAAATGACAAAGGTGCACGCTGGGGTATGGGGGAGGGGGAGAGAAGGGGCGCGGACACCACACATCCCTAGGCCTAGATGCAAGCATGGCGCAATTACCCGCACCAATCGGTGCTGACAATCGGTGCAAACCAATTCCTGGGGCAGAGTACAAAACAATTCCTTGAGGCAGAGTACAAGACAATTCCTAGAGGTAGAGCACAAAACGATCGGCTCAGACAGGCATCAGTATGAAAAATGTGCCTGGAGCAGTTGGTGTTGAATAACTGCGCTGGCGTGAATGTGATTGAGTACATGCAGCATGCAGCGACTGTCTGGCTTGCCTGTGAGAAGATTGTGAGTCAGAGGGGTGTCCCCAAAATACACTTATTCCACGGTCACTGTGCTTGCCACACAGATGCCATATTCAGGATTCGGCCTTTTTGCACGCGTGGTGTTGACCATCTGCTTCAGCCGCATGATAAGAGTGGCGGCATTCATGTGTACTATCCTGCCCAACCCAAGGCCAGGCTGCTACCTGAGGCGCTTCCCGCCCTTGCCGCCTACTACATGGGAGATTGTCAAAGCAGGCTACACCACAATAAGGTGTGCTTGCCACTCCGGAGCGGTGCAATGTGCTTGTGGCAGCAGCGGCAAAGAGCTGGAGGAGCCCTCTTTCACTGAAGCGTGACTTTCCTTCGCAGCTGCTACTTACCACGCACACATTAGTAGCTGCTGATAAATGCCTGGTGTGATATGTTGTGCAATGATTCTCAGTGCAGGGGCTTGATGGCAAAGCATCAAGGCGCTTACTATCTCTTGGTTGTTGCCGCTGTGCATGCGATGTTTCACGGTTGAATGCAGGGGGTTTGGGGGATGCAATGACCTCATCATCAGTGGGCATGGCGCCTTCTGGACACTGGCGCCCTTGGCATTCCAGACATACTATCAAAAGTATAGGTGAGGCACAATTGGCTTCCACCGTTGGCGCTGGATCTGATCCACCTTCAGATCCTCCATCATAGGTCTGTTCTTGACTCCTGCATGTGAGGAGTAACTGCTTGCATGCTTGATGGACAGATGCCTAGGTCCTTGCTCCCCCCACAAGTTCACACCCACCCTTTTGATCTGATGATCTGCAATGCAGGTGGGTGGGGGGATTCTTATGGATGGCCTTGGTGCACACGTCCTTGCGTGACGTGATAGACAAACAGCATTACAGTGTGGATATGCTGCTCGCCGTTGTAGTAACCTATGGGGTGTGGAACGCATTGGACTGGGTGTACCCTGCATCGCAGCCCTTGCCTGCCCGCGCACCAGGCACGCCGCCTGACAAGCCGCACCCGCTGGTGCTAGCGCTGATCGCCCTCGCCCTTGCAACTGCAGCAGTCATAGTCATAGGAGGTAACTGCTGATATGAAGGCCCCCCTGGGTCCCTGGCTGATACCCTCAGGATGCAACGGGAGCTGGGCGATCGTTGTGCTCTCAGCCTGGCAGGGCGACAATATTTCCAAACCATATAGCTCATAAAAAGTTTTTTAATCAACGCTGCTTGCCCTACTGTGTCCTGCTGTTTCACGTTCTTCATCACTTACGGCCAGTCTTGTAAAAAAGTGTGGGTTATTGATCAATAGTGGTGGGAAAAGAAGCCAGGGGACCCGATGGTGTTCTCCGCGGCTTTGTACACCAGCCCAACGACAGGCACGGCTGTGAGGGCAAATGAGGAGAACCAAGCGCCGGTAAGCTGTGAAGCAATTTTTCCCGCGCAGCTGAAATCCATGTTGGTTGTGGGGAGTGGCATCCCGGGCTCCACTCCTCTCGCTCTCTGACACACCTGAAGGGAGAACTAGAACTGAACAGAAGAAGCATGGTTAACAGCTGAATCATTAGCATGATACATTGCCCATTCAACTTTCCAGCTGATGAGCATGTTCACATTGGATGTCATGACTGAGAGTACACCCTCCCTTGCCCGCGCAGACCGGCCCCATCGTAGACCACCAGCCCCTACCAGCAGTGGCTGAAAGGGTAAGTTGAGGCCTGTTGAGGTTCACTCTGTCATGTGGTTTAGGCCCAGGCACCGTTGCAGAGTAAGGTCATTGATGGCAATTGCAGCTGCATGTCTTTACCTGAACAGCCCACGTGCCCACCCTTGCTCAGCACCAGGCAAGCCATGCTGGTAAGTTAATTGGTCAATTGTGCTAATAGAATGCCAATGGAACACGCCCAGGCACTTGACAAGCATGACGTCACCACTTACACGCTGCGCAACGCGCCGTACATCGGACTGGCGGGCTTAGTAGCAGGCTTACAAGAAGCTTTCTACATGTTTGAGGTAAGCAAGAGTGTTTTGTTGAGGTAAGCACTCAGAGCGAATGTGGTTCATTGTTTGCCTGTGTGGACTTCTGAGTCCAAGTAGGAGTTTCCGTAAGGCAGGTCATAGGCAAGTCAATGTAGAGGTAATGCATTGACAAGCATGATCAAATCAGATGGTGGCTACTTGCAAATGTATATTGAAGGAGCAGCTGGTGTGAACAGAGTGGTCAGGTGCTGGCATGATCATAGTGCACATGTTTTTCAAGCGCGAGGTTGGCTGCCGCAACCTTTTAGAGCAAATGGCACTTGGGCAGTTATCAGATGTAAATGACCCCCTTTCCACACATTCACACACCAAACACACCATCTGCGTGCTCGCATGCACCTTGACCATGCCCTCACCCACCAGCGGACACCAACTTGATGCCTCTTGGGACACACACACGCGCACACGCACACGCACATGCGCGAGCGCACACACACACATACACACACAAGCAGCCTGGCATACTTGCATGGAAGCCGGGTTGTGCTTGCATGGCACTAAGTTCGCTTTGTCGTGCCAGCGCTTGACTTTCGCGCTTGCACACACGCCCGAATGCATACCCGCCTCTTCGCTGCGATGGTGTCACGCGTGCAACATCTATACTCAAATACACCTGTTTTGATACCAGCGCAATGGCCGGCGCCGCAATTGCAGGGGCAGGAGTGCAATTGCCCTGCTCCCCCGCGCTTGCATTCTTTTACTTCTGGTACCGACCCCCGCGGGCATCATGCGCTGCTTGTTTGCACCGCCGAGAACTCAGCAATGCCGCAAAAATGGTATTATCGTGGCCTCTTTGTCTGCTGTCCCAGTCGGTGCACCATTGGCCGCTCCTGGCTTCGCACGCCAGCAGATACCTCTGTGCTAGCAGTGCTCAGCTCAACCGCCCCAACCAACCAACTCAAAAGGGTTTTTCAAGTCGGTGTCCGCCAGCGCCGCTGCCCCGCCCCCTCCCTTGTACACCATTTCTGTTTGGGGTGCCCATTGCACGCCATGTGTTGTGGCATGCTTTGTCTTGGGGGGCGATTGCACAGAGGGGCGGACAGGCCAGAGGCACACATGTACTCCGTGTAAGCACACGCGCTGGAGCAGCACATCCGACCCCTTCCGCGCCCACCCTTGACACAAATATTGACTGACCCATTTGGTGCAGACAAGCCATCAGTACAAAATGTATGCTTTTGTCCGTTGTGGCATGGGCTCCTCCTTGTGCACAAGTGGTTCTGACAAGGCAGCAGTACACATGCATACGCGAGTTGCAGTGCAGCATGCTTGCTCACTGGTGAGCAGGGCAAGCAAGAGCTTTGGATCTTCTCACTCGTGCAACTTCGATCCCCCTAAACCCTACCTGCCTGCATGCAACGCTTTCCCACCTCTGTGCCTGCCTGTGCGCGTGCGCAGAAAATGCCAGCCAGCGAAACGCGACAGACGCTGCTGCAGGCCAGCAGGCTGTACAGCGCGGTCGGGCGCAAGACGCTGCTGGGCACTGCCCTGGGTGCAGTGTTCTGCGCGACGGAGGCATCCGTGGAGAACTACCGCCACAAGCACGATGCGCTGAACGGCATGGCAGGCGGCGCAGCTGCAGGGCTGGCGTTTGGCATGGCACGCCCCATGCCGCAGCCTTTTGCTTGGCCCCTTGCGTTTGCTGGCGTGGCCGCCATGGCTGACGTCGTGGGCGAGTGGGTGCCCGCCGCCTTGAGCACCAGCAGGTGAGCCGCTGTCCATGCCCCTCTTGGTGTTTTGTGCTCGCATTTGCCGCCCTTAGAGGGAAGGTCCCAGGAACTCTGTCTCTGACGCCAGCCCTTGAAAAGGGCTGTGAACTTGTGTGAACGTACCCGTGGATTCGCATGTACCTGTGCTAGATTTTTGGCAAAAGCATCGTGGCATTGCTGCTGTTAACGTGTAAAGCGAACAGTGTCCTCTTATTGGGCAGCATGCTTCCTTTCCCTTCATAAGGCTATTGTCCGCAATCACACGCTCAAGTGTACATCATGTAAGACCGACATGCACTACCATGACCCGACACTGCCAAAACTGCACGGTTAACTTGAGCTGCCCTCCCACTAAACTCTGTCTTCCCAGGCATACCTATCTGCTGGCAACCACTTTACTGTTAGCAGGCAGACTCATTGTGTGCCCCTCAGTGCTGGCCACACTTTGCCGGGCTTGTCCGCGCTGACCAGGCTGGTGTGTGTGTGTGTGCCCACAATTGCCCTCTGTTGCCCTGCAGGAGTTACGGGCCTCTAAAAGACAGGCCCAACTGGAATGACCCGGCACCCCCACGGCCGCCGATCCTGGATACCCTGGCGGGCGCTCGCCCCATGCACTCGGAGCACTTCTGGCGCGGCCCCTGAGCGCACCACCAAGTCCCTGGCGTGGCCGGTGCTTGGGAACCCTGCGTGGCCGGCGCTCCTTCCTGCTCTCTACATTGCTGTGTGGGTGCACGTATTGCTGGTGCAGGGGCAGTCTGCCAGTGCATAGGGAGCATGGCTGGTGGGTGCATCACAGCGCTGTGCAGGTCAGGAAGAGGCCACCTGCACTTTTATGCCTGTAGGAAGGAGGTCATAGTAGCCACACCTCCTTCATTGTTTAGGTAAATCGCACCAAAGCTGGCAGCCATGCTTCATTGGTTCCATCAGCAGCTGGCTTAGACACCCCATCTGCGGCTGGCATGCTCTTCACAATGTACTATCAATGTGATCGGGGCCGGGAGCTGCTCACCAGCTCCTCACGAGGAGGATCCTCTCTATAAACGATTGGAGCATGCACGTCAACATGGCATCCCTGTCCTTTGGTATGTCATTTACTGGCAACTGGCTTGTCTATTGTTCGATGGCAACTGGCTTGTCTATTGTTGATTTCAGAAGTTTGTAATCAAGTAATATGGATGGCGGGAGTAACTGATGATAACATGTCATGTTTAGCTTAATCCATGTCTACCAAGGATAAGGTTCACCCTTTTGCAAGGGCGCTAGGAAACGAAAGTAAAAGACTATGCCAACAGGGGCCCTGTTTGTAAGAATTGAGGAATAGGTTTACATCTGGTGCAAGCACCAGGCAACCCCCCACCATATAGCTAGGATAGGTTACATAGCTGTGTCTGTCAAACGAGGGCAGCTCAGCTGAATTCTGAAAGGCCTGCAACCTGGACCAAACCTAGAAAGGCGCACACATCAGATAAAAGATAGTGCCTAAAGCCAGAGGCTCTTATGACTAGTTACTAATTATGGGTTAACCGCCAGCCAGGTCGTTAGGCTGATTGTTTGTTGCTGGTCTTCACCGGCCAAAAAATAGTCCATAATGTCCGATTTGAAATGGTAGAGCGTATTGTGCAGTTTAGAAAGAAAATTAATGACAGTCTGACTAGGCAAGGCATGTGGGATATAAGGGGCCTCCATAGAAAAGGATTGACAGAAAGGGAAGAAAAGGAACGATTCGGAGTACTTTCTTCTGAGAGAGCACACAAACAAATCTTGACAGTGAAAAAGAACATGCACCTCACTTTGAAAAGTAGCACCGTGCCTGTGACAGGAACACTTGTCACAGTGGCCATTTCCACCGTGCCAGATGGAGGATTCACCGCGAGAGTATGTGCTCGCAAGTTAAACCTGCTCACATTCCACATAACATCATGACGCTTAGGAAGAAGGTCACCTTGCACGGTGCAGATAGCGAGAGGGCATCAAGGGTGACTAGGAAAACTCAAGAGTCAAACCGGGAGGTGCTCTTGAGCGTATGTTTCAAAAAATGAACAACATAGCTCGGGTACTTCAGGCTGCTGCTGGCATCTATCCATGCCCCTCAGTTGCTGCAAGCCTCCTGCCGACTAAAACCATCACCAGGGCCGTGTTACATGTGAAAATGAAGAGTTGTTCTTGCTTACTAGGCTAGTAGCCACAAGATAGGCTTGATTCAGAGATGTGAGGAGGATTCAAAAGAGAGATGAGCACTCTGACACACGACCAGAGCAACAGCTAGCAAGAGCAACTGAACAGCATACTAGATTGAAACACGCCCTTGCACAGCGGTGCCACAAAGTAAGCCTACACACTATACTGATTGGAGTGATGGGGACCATCTATAAATGTCGTACCAAACTACCCCTCAGTAAGCTTTGTCTAGACCGGCGTTGAGTAAGAAAATTTACTCTCGATCTAAACACTCTTTCTATTCATTATGCAACAAAGATCATAAATACGAGAAGGAGGTTGAAAAACATCAAGGAAAGAACATATGGCTCTATTCAGAACCCCCCTCACTAATGACCTTCCTAGTTTGATGGTGGAGGTTTGCCTGGTGCTTGCACCAGATGTAAACTTCTCCCTAATTCACGCAAACAGGGGTTGCCTTTTGGCGCAGTCTTTTTTTCTTTTCGAGCACTCTTTCAACTTCAATTCATCACTAAATACAGATCATTGTGACAAGGCAGTGAAAATAATCCCTGCACTAAGATAACTCCCCTTGAAGGAATCACCACAAGTACAAATGTATGGTGTACCAAGCGACAGTGTCATTGCCACATAAGTATCCATCAGGGCCTGAGCGACCATTCCACGGACACACGGTCTGGCTGTACAGAATGGGCTTCTGCGCCTGGTGCTCATGCCCTTAGAGTGGCAGCTAGTTGCGCGGATCATGCAAAATGGCGGCTTCTTCCTAATCTTGGTCTGCTGCCGTCAAGGATGCATGATGCCAGCCGGTGCTGGCCGAGTAAAGGGCGTCTGTCAGCTCATGCCTTGGGCCTCCCTTATGCTGAGCAGCAGGGCTTGGACCGCGGCCAGCCACTCACCAGCGCTGAGGCCGGCGTACTGCATGAGCAGAGCCCGCACAAAGCGCACGGTGAGCAGTTGCAGCACAGGCAGGAGAGCCATGTGGTCAAGCAACTTGGCCTTCAGGCAGCGATACAGAGCGCTTGCTGTACTGAAGTGAGAGGCTGTAAGCCAGAGAACAGGACATGGGCGTGCTTGTGTGACTGACAGTGCTCAACCGGACCTAATATACAGTCCCCGGCGCTGAAGACCCAGAGCAACCGGCACAACAGCCCCAAAGCGCCCCCTTTTTGTCCTTGGTTCTTGAGTGGCTGGTTGCGCACCTGCAGGGGATGGCCCGCATCATGCACCCACCTGGACATCCGGCAGCAGGTGCACAGCCGGGAGGTCCTTCCAGTCGGACAGGGCTCGCCCCACGCGCATGCGCGCGTAGGTCTGCATCCCTCTGGCGGTGGCCACGTACTTCTTGACCACATCCAGCCTGCATGGGCAGAGTCATAGCCAAGGCCTGTGCCAACCAGGTGACTGGCTGCGCGTGCAACAGCTTCCACCCACTGCTCACAGCGGTACAGGCCGGTGTGACTCTTGCGCCCCCCGCGCATTTGCCTGCCCAGCTTGTGTGCCCTCGGCCCTGACCTCCTGCTCCTTATGTCAGTCCAGAGTTTGCAGGTGGCCAACCAGGCACCCCAACCACATGCCCATGTGCACGCAGCAAGCGGGCTTCGCACGCAGCACATGCTCCATCGGCCCTGCTGCCCCTGACGTATGCACGCCTGCAGGTACCAGCACTTGCGTATGTGCGCGCGCGCCTGACGCCCGAGCCAGATGTGAACCCCCTCTTGCACATCCCCTGCTTGTCCCGCACATTCTACGCCTCCCTAGAGACTCAAGGCGCCAGGCACCTTGCTGCTGATCAGGGCGCGGCTGTGGTGCAGCAACTGCTGCGCCTGTGGCTGCACATGGCCAGCTCCAGAGCCAGCGGGGGTTGGAGTGCGGCTGCGCAAAACGTACTCGCACTGGCACAGCCCGGTGTGGGCACGGCTCTCACAGCACAGGGCAGCGCTCACAGGGACTTGCCTGGGGTCCGAAGGCGGGTGTATGAGCTGCTGGACCTGCTGCTGCAGCGGCTGCAGCGACGCGGAGCATGCCTGCACATCCTGTGCAGGCTTGGACAGCCGAGGTGTGCAGTTGCGCAGCCACCAGCGCATGAGCCTCAGCGCGCCTACTTGGTCTGCAGTGCACAAGGTCGCCAAGCACACACGCACGGGTGAGCAGCGGGGCGTGCGGGGCGCTCCGAGCAGTCACCAGCGCTGCGCAGGCCTGCCTCATCCGTGCACCATGCAGCAGCATCATCATCATCAGCAGCAGCAGCATGAGGGCATGCCTTGGCTAGGCATGGCTTGCCTTGCTTGCCTTGATATCCAAACGCTTGCTTAACGCTGGTTTGCTTCGAGACTGGCTTGACATTGCTCGCTGTCTTAATGCCCAGGCTGTGCCATAGCTAGTGTGCTGGATGTAGATGCTTGATGCTATGGCTAGCACGCTTGATGCTGGCCCTCTGGCTTGATGCTGGCCTGCTTTCACACTGGCACCACGTCCATCAGCAAGCGGGACCATGCGGCTTTGGAGCTCATTGCCTGTTGGCCTGGTATCACGGCACAAAGGGAGCCACAGCCAGGCAAGTGCTCCTCTCTGTGCTCGAGGCTAGTTCCTGGGGCGCTGTGCCGTGCACACTGGAGGCGCAGGCAGGGTTGCTCTTTAGCTGGAGCAAACTGTGCTTTCTGTGCCTCATGGGCCTCCCTAGCTCTAGCTCTAGCTGGGTGCATAAGAATGGCTCACGAGGCAGTGCGCTGCAAGCTCGCAGCACCTGCTTCCATGCAGCAGCCCAAGAGCAAGTGACCCTGCTGTGCTGTGCTGTGCATGTGTTGCGTGTGCATTTGCGTCGGGTGCATGCGTGTGTGCGTTCACAATCGTGAGTGCGGGTGTGTGTCGAGGATGCGTGGGTTCATGTGTGTATACGCGTGCGCACGTGAGCATGAATGCTCACGCACATGCAAGCAAGCCTGGGACAAGCACGCCCAGCAGCTGCACGCGCGCACCTGCAGCGGCAGATATGATGCTGGAGGGACACCTGAGGGGTGCAAGCACATCAAGGCTGCACGCGGAGTGCAGCACCAACGGCAGTGGCACCTCTTTGAGGGAGCCCGCGGGCTTGGGCCTGCACGGTGGTGCATTTTGGGTGCGCGCCGTTTGTAAAGATGGGGATATGCTGGACCAGGCTTATGAGAACAGGATGCTGGCTGCGGTGCGCTGCGTCAGGTCAGGACCTGAGCGCTGACAATAGGGAGCACACGGCTTGAGGTGCATGTTCAATGGTCAATAAAATTCTTCTCTCACAGCTGCTATGAAGAGTCGGGTCTGTCAACCTGCATTAGGCACAGATGCACTGCCGCCTGCAAGTGCATCCTGCGCAGGTTCAAGCATGCTGTTGTTCCAGACTCGTAAGGCTGGGAATCTTTTAAACAGATCACCCTGAGCATGCACATACACACATTCCTGAGCCCACTCATACGCAGTGAGGGCGGCTGGTAGAAGGAGCTGTGTCTGCTCCTGACACATGTGCGCAGGCCTGCAGGCCCATGGATAACGAGGCACACATGCGCACACGTGACCAGACGCAGCTCGCCATCCTCGTCGGCCAGACCCACCGCCCGGACGACAGCCCCGGTTGCTTGCGCTCCGCAGCCGTGGCAGGGAGCGCCCGACTGTAGCAGAACAGGACGCTTGCCTGCTGCTGCTGCTGCGGCTGCGGCAGCTGCAGCGACGAGGATCGCCTGGGGAGGGTGGGGCATGGGGTACAGGGCAGGGGCTGTGGCTGGCGTCCGGTGAGCATGGCTGGCATGTGCAGATGGACGGGCGGGCTGCCCATCTTTCAGGCCAATGCGTCCATCTGGGATGGGGAAGGAGCACTTCAAATGTTCCAAGAGAAGCAGCAGCTTGGCACATTGGTGTCAAGCCACACGGCAGGTGGCAGGGCTGAGGCTGGCCGAAAGTTGTGCTGTATGCACTTGCAGCTTGGGGAAAGGCCGGCCTTGATTGCTCTCCAGGGGCCTCATGCCAAACAGGGAGCTCTCCCCCCACCTTGCAAACAAGTGCATGACTGATTTCCGTTCGTAGCAACATGCTGATCAACCAAGCATTTGACACTGTTCTTCTGTCTTCCAAAGCCAGCTGACAGCAATTCGCAGCATTGCTGTTCTACAGCTAAGCCAGAGGCAGCCCTCAAAGTGCCGGCCGCAGCACAAGGTGCCTTTTGATCAAAGGCTGCTGGGCCCAGGTCGCAGCCACCCTGACTTGAGGCGCCTGCCATTGGTACAGCCTCTCCTTACCTGAGCTGCCTGCCATAGGCGCCGCTTCCGCTGCCGCCGTCCCCATGCTCCTGTAGGCTTGCGCCTGGCAGGGCAGGCGGGCACGCGGCAAGGTCCAGCTGGCTGGCAGCCCTCAGCTCCTGCTGCACCACGTCCAGGCCCTGGCGGCAGCTCAGCGCGGCCGCCTCTGCCATGTCAGTCAAGGTGCCCTGGCACCACACCTGCGCGCAGCATTGCACCCAGCATGGGAGGACGGCAGGGGGGGAGGCGGACTTGCCTGGTGAGAGGTGGGAGGCTCAAGAGTTGCGCAGGGGGGCCCGGGCGTGTGGGCGCGCAAGCCTTAGAAGGTAGGGCATATTTTAAAGAGTTCTGCGCCATTTCGGGCCATGATGCTCATGTGTGTGTGTGTTTGAATGTATGTGTGTGCTTCAGAAGGGCAACTGAGGTTGGAGTTGCCTACGTTCAACGCATGCATGCACATCATGGTCAATCTGGTGCACGCAGCACCACCCGTAACAGCACGTCAGGTCTGCTAAAAGTTGAGAGCAGCAGGACTCTAATCAGACCTAGTACTAACTAGGTACGCCGGATGCTCATGCGTGTTAAAAAACCCAGGCCTGGGGATGATGGACGGGTTGGCTGGCTCATGCTCACTCACACACACACACACACACACAAACACACACACACACATACAAAGGGGGAGCGGCGCATAGAGCCCGCAATTCGTCTGACTGACCTCACGCGCATCAAATGCTGTGCGTCATATTGGTTCCAAGACACACCAGCCAGTGAGCACGGCAGCAATGGGGAGCCAGTGGTGGTCAAGGGGCGGCAGCCTGCACCTGCCCGCAGCCTGTGCACGAGGCAAAACATGTCATTGTGGCTCAGCTGTGCCATACTCGTGGAGGCCTGGCCAGCCTCCATACCTGGTGACCTGCTGCATCCTCCTCCCAGCGCACAGTCATGTCCCGGTTCTCTTTGATGAGCTTTTCCAGCAGCCCATGGGCCTGCTGGGCATAGCAGGACGCCTCGTACACACTGCATACGCATTTTCCAAAAGCAGGCAGAGAGCGCATTTACAAGGGCTGCTTATGCCAGGCATCATTGGAGGTTCAAATGTTGTATGTCGCAAAGCCATCATATGCGTGCAGCAGGCCGTCTGCTCCTCACCATGTTAGCCGACAATGAGACGTCTGTGTGCCTTGCACAGCGTCAGCCAATGTACACTTATTCAAGAACAACCCACCCAGCCCAGCCAAGCAGACTCAAATGTGCACATCTGCATGACATCATCGGCCAAGGAAGGGAGCATGACATCATTGCACACACAGGTCCTGTCTGGCCTGCCATCGCACACACGTGCCTCTCATTGCACACACATGCCTGTCATTGCACACACGTGCCTGTCATTGCACGCATGCACCTGTCATTGCACACACGCGCCTGTCATTGCACACACGTGCCTCCTGTCTAGCCTGTAACCCTACCATCGCAACAACACCTGCGTAACCATTCAAGCTGGACAACTTGACAGCATGCCCCACACCTGCGCCACTGGTCTTGCAGCGCCGCCTCAGCGCGATGCCGGCCCTGCAGCTCCTGCTTCAGGCGCCCCACCTCCGCACGCACCGCTGATAGCTCTGCCAGCAGCCAGGCCTCCTGTGCGTGCATACGAGGTGCCAAGATACGCAGGCAGGTTAGTGAGTGGTGCGCTAGTGAGCGGCCGCAGCAAGAGCTTGGCAGCTCAGGCAGCCGCCGCGCCTGAACGCACGCAGGTGCGCACGCATCTGGCAGGCAGGAGGGCAACTGCACGGGCATTGTGGTGCAGCCTCTCCTCAAGTTTGTGCTGTACCGCGTGCAGATGCCGTCCTGAGTGAGAATACAGCCCCTTCCAAGTTTGTGCTGTACCGCGTGCAGATGCCGTCCTGAGTGAGAATACAGCCCCTTCCAAGTTTGTGCCTTATCGTGTGAAGCTGCTTGTGCTGCATTGGGCGATGCTGCTTATGCTGAATCGTGTGAAGCTGCAATCCTGAGTGAGAGTGCAGCTTCTTGAAGTTTGTGCCGTTATGATGTGAAGCCGTTCGTGCTGTATCGGGCAATACTCTTTGCGCTGCAATGTGTGCAGCTGCGGTCCAGAGTGAGGGTAAAGCCTCTTCCAAGTTTGTGTTGTTATGGTGTACAGCTGTTCGTGCTGCATTGGGCGATGCTGTTTGTGCTGTATTGAGAGCAGCTGCACTCCTCAGTGAGAGTTCTTCCAGAGATCTCAACCTTGCCTGGGATGCTACCCAATTCAAGGCACACTCTCCCTTGTGATGCACGCTGCCCACTGCACAGTGTGCTGCCCAGTTTTGGGCATGCCGCCCATTGCAAGGCGTGCTGCCCATTGCGAGGCGCGCTCGATTTTGAGCAGGTGCAGGATCAATAGGCGCTTCCTGACTGCTTGGTTTGCCTTCCCAGTGCCTGCCCCCCCGCAGCAAAACACGCGCCAAACAGCAGACAAATCGGGGGCAAAAAGAGAGGCGACCTAGCAGCTGCACTTCCCACAGAAGGCCAGGAAGGTGGATGACCACGGTGCCTAGGGACCTTGGCAAGGCCAGCCCTAGGCAGGCTGTTGAGTCCCTCCCTGTGCGCATGCGCCTCTGCCCCAGCCACACACTGCTTGCGCTTGCTGCACTAGGTGCCTGCCTACCCCTCCACGGGCGCAGCATGCCCCTAACAGGCCGCGCTTGCATGCGCGACTTGCAAGCCTGGCAAGAGCTTGCACTAGCAGTTAAAGTGGGCCGCGGGGAGGGAACTAGCTGCATGGAGGCTGCGTGGGCTTGTGGCAGCACAGCAAGGCTGCGGCAGTGTGCCGCAGTGGGTCGTGCGGCTGCAGCAATGTGCCGCAGTGGGCTTGTGGCAGCACAGCAAGGCTGTAGCAGTGTAGCAGTGTGCCGCAAGGCTGCGGTAGTGGGCCGCAGTGGGCCGCGCGGTGGGAGCCGCCGGCCAGTGCAGCACACGGTTGCGGCCTTGCTGTGCTGGATTACTTTGTGTGGTGGGAGCTGCAAGCAAGCCATCTGCGCCTGTGGCAGTGAGGCTCCAGTAGCCAGGTGCAGGACACATCCTTTTGGATGCAGTGGGGAGGCAATCAGTGCTGCAGCGCTGCACACACAGGCGGGCACTTTAGGGTGTGAACGCTCGGGCCTGAGCGCAGCTCCCCATGTTACCTGCAGCTTCAGGTGGTTGTAGGGCCAGGCCAGCAGCGGCTCAGCCGCTTTGCGGCGCCCATGGATGAGCGTCAGCGTATCCTCCACTTGGTTTAGCATGTCCTCTGTGGCAAAGAATTTGTCCACGTGCGCCTGCGCGGTTGGCCGCCCCACAGGACAACAGAAGAGGAAAGGGTGGGCTGTGATACTTTGCAGGATCGTGTAGTGTGTGAATTAATGCGCGCATGTGTGCTCTGGCGTGTATGTGCTTGTCCGCGACGCTCAATGCTTCCGATGTATGTTTGCGCATTAGTCTGTCTGTTTGTGTGTGGGGGGGCTTCTTTGCGTGAGCTTTTGTGTATGCGCTTGTGAGCGTGCATGTATGCGTGATCGCACACGCACATGCGCCCTTGGCCACCTACCAGCCTGATTGCGTAACCCCAGCCAGCTGCTCCGTGCCCGTGTGCCTGGGTCTGTTTATGACAGCGTGAGCTTTGGAGCGAGCGGACACCCACTTGCACAGGCGCCCCCGCCCCACCTACCTGCTGGCGTTGCCGTAGCAGCAACAGCGGGTCAGGGCCGCTGGCGCGAGGCGTGGCCTCCCAGCCGGACTCTTGGGTCATTCCAGATGTTGAGCTAGCTGCTGCACACTTGTCCTTGATGTCATAGATGGACTGGTGCATCACCTGCGCAATTTTTGGGGTGGACTGGGGGGAACTTGTAACAAAAGTGATTGCTGCAGGTGGCACAATCTTGATCACTGCTGCCAGGACGTGGGCGCAGATGGCCCAAGCCCAGGGATGGGGATCTTTCTCCTTCTCTCTCTACACACACAACCACAAACACATGTACACACAAGTGCGTGCGCGGGTCCTGAGAAAGAGTACACACGCACACGACATGCGGGGCGCACCTCGATGATGGCATCCAGCGTGATGAGGGGAGAGGTGGCTGAGGCGCACAGCTCCTTCAGCTCTTTGTTGCCTGTGGGAGGCGCCAGCAGGATGGGGCCGGCCCTATCGCTGCCCTTTGCCTGAAGGTCCACTGCAGGGGCACCGGGATGCACGTCTGGGCTGGGGATTTGGGTGTCCATGGGCAGGACCATTTGTGTGTTTTGGGCCAAGGGTCACACCATGAGCGTGTGTGTGTGTGTTCACTTTTGAGTGCGCGTGTGCTGGTCTGGCCCGCGACCCTGGCAGCAGCTCCCCGGTGGCCTGTGCAAGCTGCGCATTTTTGGGCATGGGCGCACAGACATGTGCACGGGGGCAGGCAGCATGCGTGCCATGCCCAGCACACAGCCTGTGCGCTGCCATACAGCGCAGGCGGACACTGTGTCGCAGGCCGGCTGGCTCAGCTGCAGCAGCACGTCTCGTTGCCTGGGGACGCACAATGCCGGCTGGGACGCACCAGAATAGGCTGCGCAGCGCACATTGCTTCAGAATAAGGTGTGCGTCCAACATGAGATAAGCCTGCAGCACGTGACCTGCAGCTCGCACAAGGTGCGCAGCAGGCCTGCGGAAGACCAGCACCAAGCACTCAGCAGGTAAGCACCCATCTGCGCCTGCGGCACAGCAGCCAGAGCCCCCCTCCCTCCCTCCCTCCCTCCCTCCCTCCCTTGAGACATGCACCCGCCTTCCTTGGCTGCCTCCCACCTCTCATCAAACTAAACACCCGCCCCTCAGGCTAACACCCGCCTCCCTTGGCTGCCTCCCACCTCTCATCTACCTGCAACCCACATGACCTCCAGGCTAGCTCCTGCCTCCCTTGGCTGCCTCGCAACTCTCATCTGCCAGCAACCCTCGCGAGCTCAAATGTTGTACATGCGCCCCGCCCTACAGAGGCCTCTGTGGCCCCCCCTTGGTTCCCACTGCAGGCCACAGATGGGGCAACCCTTCCTCTCCACCCCGCCCTCACTCTGCTGCATGGCCATGATGGACCGCGTCTGCAGCTCCGCTTGCACGCTTGCGCAGGCCCGGGCCACGCGCAGCACGTGGTCAGGGTCGGGGCTCCGTTGGCCTGCAGGGCGGAGCCGCGAGCCAGGGGAGGCGGGCGTCAGGGGGCTAAAAGCGGCCTCGGCATGGCTTGCATGTGGCAGGATGATGAGGAGGCGCCCGTTGCGCAGCGCAGCACAGCACGCATGGGCAAGCATGCAGGCAGCCGCATGAGCATGCGCACATGGGCACATGTGGGTGCACGCACCGACCATCGAACAGCGCCCATATCGGTCTTTGACCCCATCTCGAAATGGGAGGCTAACAAGGCGGCCATGCTGTAGTGGGCCCCCAATGAGGTGGGTACCAACGGCGTGCACGCCCATTAGAGTAGGTCACTCACACATTTTTGCTGTCATGCTCCCATCACATACCTTGCATGACCACAAGGTACCAAGAAGTGATTACGCAACGAGTGAGCTGAGTATGACAGGTTTGAAGGAGATCCTTGCATCCCAGGACGCGCAGATAGCAGCGCGTGTACTAATGCGCATGGATGCATGGGTGTGCAACATTCTCGCGCTCTGCAGCCCGTGCCTCGCCTCACCTGGCTGCGCCCTGGCTGCATGTGCTTGCAGCGCTGCTGCCCAGCCTTTGGCCTGCGCTGCAGCCTGAAGGAGGCCTGCTTGTATTCTGCGCAGGTCCGCGATTGCCTTCAGCAGCCGCTCCTTGTAGCAGGCTGCGGCATTGATCTGGAGCCATAGCAGCAGGCATTGCCGGGGGCAGGGGCGGGGGTGCATGAAGCTCCGTTTTCGTTTCAAATGGGCAGCTGGCAGGGCAGGCAAGGGGTGCCTCATGCGTTGTTGATGGCCATGGTTCTCAGAGAGGTTCCTGGCCTGTGGCCCATCACCGTGACTTGCTTGCCCACGCCAAAAAGCATTCAAGCTGACATGGCCACAGGTACTAAATGTTTGCAGGGCAGCGTTTGGCCCAGCTACTGAGCCCCAAAAGCAGGACAGTATGCAGCAAATCGGCAGGGAAGCAGTGAACCACCAAGAAAGACACTGAAAAATGAAAAAGGCAATCTGCTTTTTATGCAGGGTGGTTTCACTTGTGCATGCAATAGGAGGAAGTGCAGGACCTGATCCGTTCTGAATGCCAAGAGCCCCAGTAAGCGCAAGCGTCATACCTGAGCACCGATTGCATGTGCCTCTTGGTGAGACTTTTCTCTCCGGCTCTGCTCAGATGCCGTCTCAGCTAGGCGTGCTTGCAAGTGGGCCTGCAATGGGGGGCGCGTGCGTGCTGGGTCAATGCAAAGTGATATCAGCAGGCTGGGCAGGCTCGGCTGAGCTTTACCCAACAAAATTGAAGCTCTAGAAGGCATCACTCACAGCTTGACGGTTCAGCATGTCCTGCATGGCTTTGTTCTGCTCTTGCTGCTGGCGCCGCTGAGCTCGCAAGTGGGCACGCTGCTTGGCTTCCTTGACCTCGTGGGCATCGCTGAAACCGCCTTGCCGCGCGGCCTGCGCATTCTCCTTTATCTGAAGAGCCTCAGCCTTAGGCTTGGCACGTGTCACTAAGAACTCCCACACGCCCCGATTGTTGCCCTTGGTCAACTTGGCTGCCCCTGACCTGGTTAGCACAGTGTCATTGGCCTTGTAGCCCAGGGAGCGCAGCCATCTAACTACATCCTCCTCCATTAGGTCTTGGGCTTAAGAGTGCGATTGATCAAAACTCGACCCACAAGCATGATCATCCACAACAAGTGATACTTGGAATTTGTATATTGGAAGGCGTCGATCAAGATCAAGGTAACAAACAAACCGAGGCAATTATGGTGACGATTCTCACAAGCTCACTTGCGTACATATGTGTACCTCGCGGTGAAATTATATAAATTTGTTTATATCGCATTTTCTGATAATGATCGCTGCACGCACTGGGGGAACGCTGTCTGCTGCCCGAGCAAGTTCAGCTCAGAAGCACTTCTCGCCCATCAGTGCTGCACCCCGTAGAGAAGTGAGGATGTCAGCAGGAGAGCAAAAGCAGAAACTAGACATGTAAGGATGGTAGCCTCTGCGGCCAAAAAATGCTTCACTTGCGCATTTGCACAAGCAAGCCTACTCTGTAGACACCCAGCAGGCCCTGTATCATGAGTGTATTCTTACTTCGCTTCATAGCGGTGCCATTTATGGTGTGGGCTCCCATCCATCAACTCTTGCCCTGTCTCGCATCAGTAAAAATCAGCCACAATTCAACCCATCTGCCGGATTGCATTTTCTTCTTGCAGGAACACCCCAGAATCCGTCTGGAAAACAATTCTGAATGCTGAGCAGGTGAGTAAAAAATCTGGTCCACTGTAGCACTGTTCATATGTGTCTTTGTCTGAGCTTCATCCCTGGTCTTCCATCAATGGCCTAAAGCTTGCAGCTCATGCACAGTAGATCCTAATTTGATTCGAGAGAAGCAAGATCTGTGGGGGTTAAGTTTATTGGTTAAGCCACAGGCTTGACCAACCCTTGCCCTTATAAGCATGATTGATTGTGAGAACAAAGCAGCCTTCGGTGGCTCGTTACGCGCTCCGCAGTACTATGTTCTGAGAGAGAAAGGCACTGAGCCTCCCGGCAGCGGAAAGTACAACAAGCATAAGGAAGAGGGGATTTACGAGTGTGCAGGTAGGGATTTAGAGCTTTGTGGTGCCTGGCTCTTCCACCTTCTCAGATGAGCATACATCATACAGACTGCACATGCCCGAGTTGTTCAACAATTGCATTTTGTTTTGAATGTTGTCGAAGGCATAGAATTAGTCTGGACGAAACTGGCCAGTAGAGATACTTTTGGGTCAGTGAACAAAATTGTGCTTCTGAACTCGCCATTGTTTCGACTTAAGAAGCTTGTGTTGTGATTTTCATGCAGCTTGTGGCCAGCCTTTGTACACAAGTAAAATGAAGTTTGATTCAGGCTGTGGATGGCCAGCATTCTACGATGAGATACCGGTGCGAGGTCTTTTACTTTCCTTCCCTGGCATGGCTGGCGAGCAGCCCTTACAGGAAGACCCTTGTGATTCTTCTGCGCCCTGCCTGGGCCCTCGTAATGAGTTGTAGAAGAGAACTTTTTTTGGCTTTTCTTCACAAAAGACTGATGAGCATCTTCTCAAGCTCACCATGTATGCTAATCGGTAGCACTGAGTGCCCTGCCAGACCACTCGGATCTGAATCTCCTACGCAGGGGGCTTTGGTCAGGTATGAGGACAACAGTGGCTGGATGGGAAAGCGGATTGAGATTGTCTGCAGCAACTGCGGTGGCCACCAGGGGTGAGTAGCAGCGCAGGCTTGTCAAGTTATGGAAGGTGCATGCCACTCAAGTTGTTGGGAGGTTGCCACAGTCATCAGATTCTGATTCAAAAGAACTCTTGGGGACTCAAAAGCAGTTGGGTGAGCCTCTTGTCCATTAACAGTCAGGTCGTGAAAATGGATTGCTGTGGAGGTGGCGATTGCTTGGTCTTGCTCGGTCAACACAGCCTCTGTTAGACTCACAAGTCGGTGCATATGCTGACACGGCTGCAGCCTTAACAATAACGGAGCACTAACGTTGTTGTTTGCTAGATTGACCTGAGCACTCATCTTCACTGCTGTCTACCAAGTTGGGTGAAGGATATGATAACCAGACATTACTCACTAATATCCCAACACTGTCCTTAACCAAATGTTGCAGGCATGTTTTTGAGGGCGAAGGTTTCCCGACACCCACAAACATCCGGCACTGGTAGGTTCCCGTAGTTCACGTGCCGGTGCTAATCACTAGTGAAGTGTTGTGCTCTCTTGGTATATCCTGGTAATGCTTCCATGAGACCACCAAAGTGTGAGACGAGCTCAAGGCTCCAATACTTAAAGCTTTGTGCTCATGCCTGCAGCGTCAACTCCATCTCCGTGAACTTCAAGCCACAGAAGCTTGACTAGAGTTGGATTGCCCAAAGAGAAGAAAATCGCAGTTGCCTGAGTCATCAAGTAACAGTGGCAAAGCTAATTTACAGGCCACTAACATTCGTGGACTGTGTCTCGCTTAATAATTATATGCATGCATGTTTGGAGGACGCCTATCATGTCTGCAACAGACCCTATTCTTGATCAAGTTTAAGTTAGTTAATCTGGGGGATAGATTCGTCCGGCATGAAATGAATGAAGCATTGACAAAGGTTTGTCAGCGTCGAGCATGAGTGGATGAAACTTCAAGGGTTACAAGGTTTGCAAGAAAAGGCCTTCGGTCAAGAAGTGTGACAGCTAACATGCTCATAAAAGGCAATGAGTGCATGAAGCAAATACAGCTAATTGTTATTTGGCTCACAAAAGCAGAAATGTTGTGGAAACATGCAGGAGGAAACAGGGATGCATAATTTCTGCAAAGAGGGTGTGCGCGTGGACGGGTGCAGTGGAAAAGGACATGCTTCTCATCTTGTATGTCAGAAGCCTCGCACAGGTGACAAGTAGGGGCATGGATTCCACTCACGCCCTGCAATTGCCGCGCTGCGGATAATGTCGCGAGGAAGGTCAAATTACAGTGGGTAACAAGTTAGAATTAACTGCCAGCCTGGGTGTAACTTACTTACTTGAAGGCTGAGGCTCAAAAAACTTTTGTCTGGAAAGGATGTAAGGCGAAAGCACAACCAGGGCCCTCTTTGTGGGGAGGGCGTACCATTGATGGTAAGTGGAGCGTTTGCTGCTGGATCTCCAGAAAATACTCGTTCACCCCTCAAAAGAAAAGATAAGACTATGCCAACAAGATGACCCCTGATTGCGTGAATTAAGGAACTTCCTTAATGTAGACTTCTTAAAGAAGTTTGTTTGTTTGTTTGTTACAAGACGCGAGCGGACACAGCAATGTCCTTAAGGCAGGCAAGGCAGAAGAGCTGGAAAACGCTAGGAAAAGGAGAACTGCCAGAAAAGCCAACTAGCTAAGATGA
>LKMJ01000561.1_pt1 | contig 28928 bp, 26 predicted proteins | sample 643391 | NCBI WGS metagenome assembly LKMJ01 (sample SAMN04112250, study PRJNA286221) | soda lake metagenome | biome: soda lake; feature: Kulunda Steppe; material: water; isolation source: sample PL-Br10 brine of Picturesque Lake | place: Russia: Kulunda steppe | collected 2010-07 | reverse complement strand
CCCATGCCGAACTCAGAAGTGAAACCGCTCAGCGCCGATGGTAGTGTGGGGTATCCCCATGTGAGAGTAGGTCATCGTCAGGCTCCCAATACAAAACCCCCATCGACCGCGTCGGTGGGGGTTTTTTTATGTGACTCAGCTCCCAGAACAGCATCCCATCGTACTGACTCGTTCACTCCTATGATGCGCTTCACAGTCCTTTCAATCACGGTCGAATATGCTTGCTGGCATGAAGCAACTGGATCCGTTACGCAACGGCACGAGGCAGACAATGGCGCACAGGGAAAGACGCATTGTTAAGGCACTACTGATTGGTGTGTTGGTCGCTCCTGGCCTGTCCCAGGCGGGCGGGCTTGAGCCCATGAGCAATGAGGAAATGGGCGACGTCACCGGCCAATCGATGCTCGGTGTGGATGTGGCGACCACCGATGACGCGGACTTCACGCGCTATACCATCGGTATGGAATCCGAGATGCAGATGAATATGGAGGAAATGGCGCTTGGCGAGGATGGCGAGGGCGCTGATGTGGGCATCGATCATCTTTCGCTGGGTCATATTGCCCGCGAGGATGGAACGCAGTTCGACGGTAACGAATACAACGCAAACGACATTGTTCCCTTTGTGGGTATGGATCCCTACTTCGAGATGGCTCAGAACGACGGTGATGTTGTCGGTTTCCGTCTTGGTTTTACCGAAGCGCGCGGTACGCTCTCTGGTGATATTTCTGCCCTGACAGGCCGTCTTGGTATGGAGGTGGAAGATGAAGATGGCGACATCCACGACGGGCAGCTGTTGCAGGATGACGGTTCGGCCGATAACCAGCGTGCAACTCATTTCGGTCTGGAAGACGAAGATGGCTGCGGTGATGCCTGTGTGGCATTAAACACTCTGCAAACCCTTGAAGTCGGTGACCGCGACGATGATGGCAACGCAGACTTCACCAATGACTTTTTCATCTCCTTCCAGCAGGAGGGCATGGAATGGCAGAGTCCTGGTGACTCGGGTGAGGCTGTTGAGACCGATGCCGGCGTTTTCTTCAACATCCCGACCGCCATGCAGGTAGACCTCCAGCAGATTCAGGACGATGGTCTGCAGCGCTCCCGCACTGAATACATTGACCGGGGAGAGGGGCTCTTCTGAGCCCGTCCCGGTACGGTCCTTTCCCTTCCTCCAAAGTGTTATCCTGTGCCCGCTGTGTGAGTCGCCCCGCAGCATGGAGGCGTGGCGGCTCCTGTTGACTAGTTGTTGAGGAGCGGGCAGTTTGAGCACATTTTTCTGGCACGACTATGAGACCTTCGGGGCGGACCCGATCCGTGACCGTCCGGCCCAGTTTGCCGGCATCCGTACGGATGAGGATCTGAACATCATTGATGATCCGATCACGCTCTACTGCCGACCGAGCGACGACTATGTGCCGGATCCCCAGGCCTGTCTGATTACCGGGATCACGCCCCAGCACTGCATGGCGGAAGGGGTCCCGGAGGCGGAGTTCATCGCGCGGATCAATCAGGAATTTTCTGTTCCCGGGACCTGTGGTGTTGGCTATAACAGCCTGCGTTTTGACGACGAGGTCACCCGCCACACCCTTTACCGCAATTTGATGGACCCTTACCAGCGCGAGTGGAAGAACGGCAATTCACGCTGGGACATCATCGACATGGTCCGACTTGCCTATGCAGTGCGCCCGGACGGTATTGAATGGCCTGTCAAAGAAGACGGCAGCCCCTCATTCCGCCTGGAGGATCTGACTGCGGCCAACGGCATTGAGCATGGCCAGGCCCATGACGCCATGGCCGATGTATACGCCACCATAGAGATGGCCAGGCTGATCCGGGAGCGTCAGCCCAAGCTCTATGATTACGTGATGTCCCATCGGCATAAACAGGCGATTTTCCCGATGCTGGACTGGTCCGGCATGAAGCCGGTTCTTCATGTCTCGGCGATGTATCGCCCGCACCTTGGCTGTTGTGCTCTGGTTGTGCCGCTTGCGCCGCACCCGGAAAACCGCAATTCGGTGATTGTCTTTGATCTGAGGCAGGATCCGGAGTTTCTGATTCATGCGTCTGAAGAGGAGATCCAGGAGCGCCTGTTTACCCGTCAGAGTGAGTTGCCGGAGGGCACAGAGCGGGTTGCGATCAAGGAGGTGCGTGCCAACACCTGTCCGATCCTGGCGCCAGCGAGCATGCTGCGCAGTCTCTCGGAGGAGCGGCTCGAGGCGTTTGAGCTGGACCGTAAACGCCTCAAACAGCATCTTGAGAAGCTCAGGTCTGCCTCTGGTCTGGCTGAGAAAATTGGCAACCTGTACCGCAAGGACAGGGATTCAGAGCCGGCAGATCCGGACGAGGCGCTGTACTCAGGAGGCTTTGTGGCAGCTCATGACCGGGCTTTGCTGGATCAGGTTCTGTCCACAGCACCCGAGCTTCTGGGTGAGTTGGAGTTGGCGTTCGAGGACCCGCGTCTGCCGGATCTGGTCTTTCGTTATCGAGCCAGAAACTTTCCGGGCACATTGGATGCTTCGGAACAGGAGCGCTGGGAAAGTTTTCGACAGCAGCGGCTGCTGGAGCCGGAGTCGGGCTGGCGCAGCCTGCCGGTGTTCTTCCAGCGCATTGAGAAGCTGGTCAACAGCGGCAGTCTGGATCAGCGTCAACAATTGATGATGCAGGACCTGCAGTTCTACGGGGAGTCACTGATTCCCTACCTCTAGCGCTTACCCAGCGGGCAATACCCGGCGCATCAGCGCCGAGGAACCACGCCATCAAACTCAATGCTCTGAAGAGCCTCAGCCTCTCTCAGAACACCTTCATTGGCATCGATCAGGAGCTGTCTGGGCTGGCTCAGGACGTTTTCACGGTACGTCTCAAGCACCTCCTCCTGACTGAGAGACTCAACCGCTTCAATGAGCCGCTCACGCTTGTCAAAGTCGTAGTTTTTCCGGTCAATTTCCTGCCAGTGACGATCCGCCACCTCTTTCAGGCGGGTATCATCTTCCGCCAGGCGGCTGATGACCGCCTGTTTCTCCCGCTCAAATTCGTCCTCCGACATGGATTCCAGCCGGGACTCGTGCTCTTCAAGGAAAGCCTGTACGCGCTCATCGATGCTCGCGTGGTCGTATTCCGGGGACTGGACCATGAATGCGAGTGCCGGCACTTCAAGCAGAGGGAAGTCCATGGCGCGCACGATGTAGCCCAGCTGCTGATCCGTACGTATGGATTCGTAGAACGGCGAGGACAGAATCTGAGCCATAACGCGGTAACGGGCTCGGCTGTCATATCCGGTGTCGTCGCCCTGTATATAGCGTACGTAGCCCTGGTCCGGATGTTCCACAGCGGCCTGCAGGGTCTGTTGGTCGTTGGTGAGTCGATTCACCTCACTGCGGGCGACATCGGTCTGTTCGGTGCCGCGCATGACCAGGTTTTTGGTCCGCTCACCGAGGTTCAGCGCTGCTGCATGGGTCATGTTGCCATGAACCAGCATGACTGGATCCAGGGCCTGGTTGAAGTCGCGGATGTGGTCGCGCAGATCATCTGCGGTGAGATCCTGGGAGGCCTCAAGGCGCTCTGAATGGCTATGGATCTCGTCCACCAGGGTTTCCGGCACCTTGCCTGTGGCGATCTGTTGAGGGCGGCGCTGGGAGGCGTTCGCCAGCTCACGCTGAACGCGGTTGAGATGAAGCTCAAAGCGCTCTTCACTGACCACGGGGTGACGCAGACGGATCAGAATTTCATGGTAGAGGTCGCCGAGCTTGTCGTTGTAGCCGCTGACCTGGACCGTCACGCCGCGAAGATGGTCATAGACACTGTAATCCAGGTTGGCAATGCGTGCCGGGTAGGCGAAGGCATTGAGCTCATCTTTGACGGTTTCCACCATGAGTCGGGTCAGGACCTTTTCCCGGGGGGAGCTGCTGGCTACCGGTGAACGCAGGCTCAGAAAGACATTGCCCCTTGGTGCGTCAAACGAGACATCGCGGGCATACCACAGCTGTGCAGGTTCGCTCATGAGCTGTACCGGCTTATCCATGGTTTCCCCATCGACCATCGAAAGGTCTTCAGGGATGAATGGATTGGGCTCCGGCAGCTTGAGGCGAGCCCTGAGTTCCTCTATGTCTGGTGCGTCGCGCAGTTCATCGGGATCCAGGCTGGTGATGCGGTAGGGCGTGTTGTAATACTCGGTCTGGTTCCAGTCATCCGTGTCCTCGTCATCAAAGGGGGCCAGCACGGACACCAGCACATTTTCCGGACGGAGCTCATCAAGCAGTGCCTCGTAAGCTTCAGGGGCAAAGTTTTCATACAGCCAGGGTGCTACCACGGCGTCTTGAGGGTCGACACGGTGAAGGCGTTGTGCGAGTGAGCTGGCGTACCGCATGGGCTGCTCCCGTTCCCGGAAGGCCAGTTCCAGTTCATTCAGCTGCTGCTGTTCTTCGAAGTAGGATTCTCGGATGCCATCCTCACGGATTTCGTCGAGGTAGTCGAAAGTCAGGGCAACTACATCCCGCCACCGTTCAAGTCCTTCTGCGGTCAAGTCAATACTGACACTCATCATGGCCTGGTCGCCGGTATCCAGGCTGGCACCAGCGCTCAGTTCACTGGCCAGCCCGGCCTCACTGAGGACGTCGTGAAGGCTTCCCGGGCCCTCGTGGCCAATCAGGTGGCCAAGATAGGAGGTGGGTTTCTCCCGGTACTGATCGCGGGTTGAAGGGATCGGGAACGTCAGGCTCAGTGTGCGGGTGTCACGGAGCGCTTCCACTTCGAGCAGTCGGGGCTGTTCGTCGGCATCGAAAAAGGGTTTGTCCTGGCGTGTGGCCTCGTGTTCGCGGTTTTTAACCGGTGAAAACCGCGGTACCACCAGTTCCTGGAGTTCATTGAGCGATTGCGGGCCGATAACAACGAGCTCCATGAGATTGGCGGAATAATGGTCTTCATAGAAGGCAATGGTCTCGTCCCGCAGGCTGTCGTCTTCGTTGGACAGTGTGTCCATATTACCGACGCTGAAGCGTGCCAGCGGATGTCCGGGTCTGAAGGTTTCCTGAAACGCGGACCAATACCGGCGGCCTTCCTCGCGCAGCATGGCCGTGTACTCGGAATGGACAGCGTGTCGTTCCTGTTCGATCAGTTCGCTGGCGAATGTGGGTGCAACGAACTGCTGTGAGAAACGGTCCAGTGCAGGTTCCAGATACTCCGGGTCGACATTGAAGAAGTAGTTGGTGTCCTGAGCGGCGGTGTAGGCGTTATGGGATCCCCCGTGGCTGCTGATGAACTGGTGGTACTCGCCGGGGTCCGGATATTTCTCGGTGCCCAGAAACAGCATGTGTTCCGTGAAATGAGCCAGTCCCGGTCGATCCTCCGGGTTGTCTCCGGACCCCACATAGACATCAAGCGCCGCAGCTGCCTTGTCCGCCCTGGGGTCAGACACAAGGAGCGCACCAAGACCATTTTCCAGTTCAATGTAGCGGTAGCTGGCCGTATCATTGGGACCCTGCGTTGGCTCAACAGTCCTGCGAATTTCGGAAGATGCCGGAACGCTGAACAGCAGCGCCACAATGAAAAAAATAACTGGCATGGAACGCTGTGGTTTGCCTGATGTCATGTGGACGGAATCCATGCTCATGGACTGGGGTCTCCTGTTAATGAATGATGCTGTCGTCATTCTGGCCATCTGAATGGTTCAGTGCCGCTTGTGCCAGCTGAATCATCTGATCCCTGGAGGCTGTACCCTCGGCTATGCGTTCCAGAACACGGGACAGGTTCGCAATTTCCTCCTGATAGGCCCGGGTCTGGTCGTCGAACGCTGAATCTATGGCCTGGTACACTTCCTGAATCTGCTCGGCGCGCTCGGACTGGTTTTCGGCGGCCCGGTTGATTGCCTTGAGACAGGCTCTTGCAATGGCTATGTAGCGTTCGTTGATTTCCTCGGACATGGCTGACTTTATCGCTGTATGGTTTCGGGATAGGTATTAATAATAACGTGGCAACCATCTGCCCGTCACCGCCGGAAATGTAATCGGGGATGACCTCTGCTCTCCGTCAGGATAGGCTGTAGGCATCCTGTAACAATGGGGGACATGCTATGACAGAATCAACAGACCGACTGGAAGAACTGATCGGTCAGGTTCAGCGCTGCGTCAGTGAACAGGACTGGGACGGGCTTTCGGAGTTGGATGAGCGCACGCGTGAGACGGTGCTGGAGGTACGGGAGCAGGCGCAGCAGGGGGCGGTGGATCCAGCGTACGCGACTGGGCAGATTGAGCGCCTCAAAGCGCTTTACGACCAGGCCGGAGAAGAGGCTCGTGATTTCCGGGATGAAACCGCCAAAACCATCCGTGAGACGACGAGAAACCAGCATGCCGCCCGCGCCTACCAGAAGAATCAGTAAACCGGCTTAACCTCCCCCCTCCAGCCATAATCGCGTCATAAAATTGACTCGACGCCACTTGGCGTCTTAAATATGTGTCATGAAATGACAAGATGCCGGCGCTTGCCCGGTTCTACTGACCTGTCCCTTTCAGGTCCCCGTATATACACAGCCAATTACAAAGAAGTCGGGGCACCCCCAGATGTCTGAAACGAAGCATGTACTGATCCTTGTGGACTGTCCTGAGCGTCGGCGGGATCTCGACACCATCCTCGAGTTCATTGGCGAGCCGGCCATAACCGTTGACCCTGATCACTGGAGCGAGCGCCTGGAGGCGGCCGAGGACATCGGCGCTGTGGTGGTGGATGGCCACGGTGATCGGGTGGTTGATCAGCTCAATCAGGTGGCAGCGCAGGTAGAGGGAATTCCCTTTCTGCAGCTCGGTGATGAATCCCTGGAAGGGCTCAGTGATGCGGCTCAGCAACGGATCATTGCACAGCTGGAATGGCCTCTCAATTATACCAAATTCGTGGATTCGCTTTATCGCGCCCAGGTGTACCGGGAGCAGTTTGGCCGTTCCCGCCAGCGTGGGCAGCAGCGCGAGGTGCAGCTGTTCCGCAGCCTGGTGGGTACCAGCCGCAAAATTCAGCATGTGCGCCAACTCATGGCACAGGTGGCGGACAAGGAAGTGAGTGTCCTGATTACCGGTGAGTCCGGCACTGGTAAGGAAGTGGTTGCCCGAAATCTGCATTACCATTCCCCGCGTCGCGACAAACCCTTTGTGCCGGTCAACTGCGGTGCCATCCCTGCTGAACTGCTCGAGAGCGAGCTCTTTGGTCATGAAAAAGGGGCTTTTACCGGCGCCATCAGCTCCAGGGCCGGGCGCTTTGAACTGGCAGAGGGCGGTACGCTTTTTCTGGATGAAATCGGCGATATGCCGTTGAACATGCAGGTCAAAATCCTCCGTGTCCTGCAGGAGCGCACCTTTGAGCGGGTGGGCAGCAACCGAACCATCAGCTCCAATGTTCGGGTGATTGCGGCGACTCACAAACACCTTGAGGACATGATCGAGACCGGAGACTTTCGCGAGGATCTCTATTACCGGCTCAATGTGTTTCCCATTGAGATGCCCTCGCTGCGCGAGCGTGCCGAGGACATACCGCTGCTGATCAACGAGCTGATTTCGCGTATGGAGGTGGAAAAGCGCGGCTCAATCCGTCTCAATTCCGCCGCCATCATGAGCCTGTGTCGCCATGAGTGGCCCGGTAATGTGCGTGAGCTGGCCAACCTGGTCGAGCGTCTGGCCATCATGCACCCGTATGGCGTGATTGGGGTTCAGGAGCTGCCCAGAAAGTTTCGGTATGTGGACGACATCGATGAGCATCGCGACGTGGAGGACTCCGGGATGCCAGCCGGCGTCGAGGGTATGGCGGGCCTGGACTCATCAGCGCTGCTGCCGGTTAATGGGCTGGATCTGAAGGATTATCTGAGCAATCTGGAACGGACGCTCATCGAGCAGGCCCTTAATGAAACCGATGGCGTGGTGGCCAGAGCCGCTGAGAAGCTGTGCATCCGTCGCACCACACTGGTTGAGAAAGTGCGCAAGTACGGTCTGCGCGAAGCGGAGGGGGAGGGCTGATCCGCCCCCGTCGTTCGTCAAAACTTTGTGGTGATCCGGGTCGGATTCCATCATTCGGCGCCAAAAAAACGACTTTCCCTGCGCTCGTGAAACTCCAACCTGCTGACATGCCAGTAGAAAAAGGAACTGGCATGACCCCTGCTTAATCTCCCTGCAACGAAGTGTGAGGCGATGTCGCCAACCAATGGCGGCCGGATCCGTAAGGGGGAGCCATGACGCAGCAACAGACCTTCTGTCTGGATGATGATTCGCGACGGGACAGCGCCAATGCGGCGGCTGACGTCAACCTTAAGGTGACATCGCTGTTTCCACCGGAAGAGCAGGCCGGTGAGGCGGTGAGCGAAGCGCTTGAGCTGTTTAACCAGATGTCGCGTCAGATCACTGACTCCTACCGCACTCTGGAAGATCGGGTGAATGAACTTTCCGGGCGATTGTCCTCCGAGGCCCATCAGCGTCAGGCTGAGCTGGAAGCCAAGGAGCGGATGGCGAACCGTCTGACCACGCTCCTTGATGTGCTTCCAGCCGGTGTGGTGGTATTGGACAGTCAGGGCGTGATCAGCCAATGCAATCCGGCCGCGATCAACCTGCTGGGTGAGCCGCTGGAAGGCGAGCGCTGGCTGGATGTGATCCAGCGCTGTTTCGCGCCCCGCCGCGATGACGGTCATGAAGTTTCGCTCAATGATGGTCGTCGTGTGAGCATTGAGATCCGCTCCATGGACAACGAACCGGGGCAGCTCATTCTGCTGACTGATCTGACCGAAACCCGTCAGCTTCAGGCCCGCCTGGCCCGCTCCGAGCGACTGTCTTCCATGGGGCGAATGGTCGCATCACTGGCCCACCAGATTCGCACACCGCTGTCTGCGGCCATGCTCTATGCCGGGCACCTGTGTGAGGAGGAGCTGGATGAGCAGATGCGCGCGCGCTGTGCCAACAAGCTCATGTCCCGCCTGCACCACCTTGAGCAGCAGGTGCGGGACATGCTTATTTTCGCCCGGGGAGACATCCGCCTGGCCGAGCAGTGCTCTCTGAGAGACTGGGAAGAGTCCATTGCCCAGCATGCCGAAACTGCGGTTCAGGCCCGGGGGGCGCGCCTGGTGCGGCCCGAATCCGTGCCGCGCGGACGGATATCGTGCAACCAGGAGGCGCTGGTCGGCGCCTGTCTGAATCTGATTAACAACAGTCTGGAAGCCGGCGCTGACGAGGTCGCGATCGATATTGAATGCGAGGAAGGCCAGGTCCAATTCCGGGTTGATGACAATGGTCCGGGCTTTGCGCCGGAAAAAGCGGACCAGCTCAAGGAGGCGTTCCACACCACCAAATCCCATGGTACTGGCCTCGGTCTGGCGGTCGTGAATGCCGTGGCACAGGCCCATCAGGGCCGTTTCCGACTGATGTCTGAAGGTGACGGGGCTTCGGCCATTGTTGAACTGCCACTGCTTGAGCAGTGATTACATTAAAAGGCAGGAGGTTGTCATGCCAAAAGCACGGGTCATGATTGTTGAGGATGACGGGGAACTGCGGGAAGCCCTGGTGACGACACTGGAGGTGGCCAGGTATGGCGTGCACGAGGCGGCTAATGCCGAGCAGGCTCTGGAGAAACTGGCGACGACGCCGGTCGACCTGGTGGTCAGCGACGTCAATATGCCGGGAATGTCCGGCCTGGATCTGCTGGCGGAGATGCAGCACCGCCACCCGGGCACGCCAGTGCTTCTGATGACGGCTTACGGCCAGATTGAACAGGCGGTTACCGCCATGCAGGCCGGGGCTGTTGATTACCTCTCCAAGCCTTTTCAGCCCCGCATGCTGACCGAGTTGCTGGGCAAGGTGCTGGGCAATGCGCCACGCCCCACAGGGGATCAACCCATTGCCGAGGATCCTGCCAGTCGCAAGCTGTTCCAGCTTGCCGCCAAGGTGGCCGCCACAGACTCCACCGTGCTGGTCTGCGGCGAGAGCGGCACCGGTAAGGAGGTCCTTGCCCGTTTTATCCATGAGAATTCCGACCGGGCTTCTGAGCCTTTCGTGGCGCTTAATTGTGCCGCCATTCCGGAGAACATGCTGGAGGCCATTCTGTTTGGTCATGAGAAGGGTGCCTTTACGGGAGCTCACGCCGCCTCGCCGGGTAAGTTCGAGCAGGCCAATGGTGGGACCATCCTGCTTGATGAGATCTCGGAAATGGAGATCGGTCTTCAGGCCAAGCTGTTGCGCGTACTGCAGGAGCGGGAAGTGGAGCGTGTGGGCGGCCGCCGGACCATTAAGCTGGATGTGCGGGTGATTGCCACCACCAACCGGGATCTTCAGGGCGATGTGGCAGCCGGACGTTTCCGGGAAGATCTGTACTACCGCCTGGGGGTATTCCCCCTGCAGTGGCTGCCTCTGCGGGAGCGTCGTGACGACATTCTGCCGCTGGCCAACCATCTGCTGGACAGTCACGCCCGGCGCATGAAGCTCAACGGACTTGCTCTGGATCAAAGCGCCCGTGCCGCGCTGCGAAATCACGACTGGCCAGGCAATGTGCGGGAGCTGGATAATGCCATACAGCGTGCTCTGATCCTGCAGCAGGGGCAGGTGATTACCGAGGAGGATCTGGCTCTGGATCAGAATATGACCGGAAGCTCGGGGCTGACCGGAACAACACCCCAGAATGGAAGTCGTGAAGCGTTGCCTGGTGAATCAGAGTCATTCCGGGACACTGGTGACGACGGCCAGCTCGGCGCGGCTCCAGCGGAAGAGGCTGCCGACGCTTCGCTGGGGCAGGACCTGCGCCAGAGGGAATTCCACATCATTCTGCAGACACTTCGTGAAGAGCGGGGCCGACGCAAGCAGGCTGCCGAGCGCCTGGGGATCAGCCCGCGCACACTGCGGTACAAGCTTGCGCAGATGCGCGATTACGGCATCAACCCTGAGGAGGCGCTGATGGCCCTCTGAGCGGGGTCAGCCGCTACTGAACCCGGAGCCTGCTCCGGGTTTTTGCGTTCCGGGCCCTGTCAAAATCATGGCGTTACTCCTGTGTAACCTCCCAGAAACGCACCCTGAATCCTCGCAAAGGTCTCCAGTGGTCTGATATTAAATAAAAAAACTAAGATGGCCTGTCCTTTGCTTGTTTCGGTGCAGAGGTTGTGTCTTTGGGGGGAGGCCCTGGGCCTGTTCCAGAGAGGCACGAAAACCAGGAGGAAGGGCAATGGTTGATCGAGCCGACGTTAACAGTGTTCTGGACAATATCCGCGCCATGCGTGAACAGATGCAGGAGCAGCAGCGGATCCAGCAGCAGCCCCAGGTGCAGCGCCCGGACCAGGTCAATGAAACGGACCGTTCCGAGGGGCCGACTTTTGGTGAGACGTTGCAGGGGGCGGTGAATCAGGTGAACGAACTGCAGCAGACGTCTGCCGATTTGGCGACCGCTTATGAGCAGGGCGACCCCAACGTGGATATCAGTCGTGTGATGGTGGCGTCCCAGAAATCCGAAGTGGCATTGCAGTCCACGGTACAGGTCCGTAACCGCGTGGTTCAGGCTTACGAAGACATCATGAACATGCCGATCTGACCCAAACCGGGTTTGCGTCACATCGGTCTGACAGGGTAATGGAGCGCATCCATGGCGAATGTTCCCGCAGAAACACAACAGCAGAACACTGCGCCGGCCACCACAGAGGATACCGGTGACGCTGGTCAGGAGCAGGGCTATGAGTCGCAGAGTGACCTGCTGTTCGGCTTCAATCGGCTGACGCTCCTCAGGCAGGTCGGGCTTATCGTGGGCCTGGCAGCGAGCATTTCACTGGGCGTGGCGCTGGTGTTCTGGGCACAGGATCCCAGTTATAAACCGCTGCTTGGGGATCTGAGCAATTACAGCCCGCAAGAAATCACCGAGATCCTGGATGATGCAGGCATTGACTACACCATAGAGCATCGCAGTGGTGCGCTGCTGGTGGCTTCCGGGGATCTCCATGAGGCTCGCCTGCGCCTGGCCCGTGAAGGGGTCACCGAAGATGAGGGCATGGGCTTTGAAATGCTCATGGAGGATCAGGGCCTGGGCACCTCCCAGTTCATGGAGCAGGCCCGTTATCACCGCAGTCTGGAGGGTGAGCTTTCCCGCACCATCACCTCCATGGGCCAGGTGCGGCGCTCCCGGGTTCACCTGGCCATCCCGCGCGAGTCTGTCTTCGTTGGAGACACCCGTGAGCCTTCGGCGTCGGTCATGGTCGAGGTGGGTTCCAGTCGCCGGCTCAGTGAAGGGCAGGTGGAATCCATACTGAATCTGGTTGCAGGCAGTGTGCCCAATATGGGCCGCGATTCCGTAACCGTGGTGGATCAAAGCGGCAACCACCTGACCAGCAACCGCGAGGACAGTTCCGCCCAGGATACCGCCCGCAACTTTGATATCCAGCAGCGCGTCGAGGAACACCTCAAACAACGGGTGGGTCGAGTCCTGGGCCCCATCATGGGTGGTGACCGCTTCAATGCAGAAGTCTCTCTGGATATGGACTTCTCCCAGATTGAGGAGGCTGAGGAAGTCTTCAATCCGGATCAGGGAGCGCTTCGCAGTGAGCGTATTCTGGAAGAAGACAGTGTGGGTGGTCAGCAGGATGGGGGAGTGCCAGGCGCGTTGGCCAACCAACCGCCCGGTGAGGCCCAGGTTCCGGAAGAGGTCGAAGGGGAAGAAGGCGAAGGAGAAGGAGAAGGTGGGGGCGCAGCCGGCGCTGGCGGCAGTTCCCGCAACCAGGCGACCCGTAACTTTGAGGTGGATCGTCTGATGAGCTTCACCCGTCGTGAGCCGGGCTCTGTTGATCGTCTCAGCGTGGCGGTTGCGGTTGATGATCTTCGTCAGCGCGATCCGGAGACGGGAGAGGTTACCCACGTGGAATGGCCGGAAGAAGAGCTCCAGCGCCTGACCCATCTGATTCGTGATGCGGTAGGGTATTCAGCGGCACGTGGCGACAGCGTCACTGTGGTCAACACTCCTTTTGCGGAGCAGGAAGAGGTGGAGTTTGAGTCCCCGCCGATCTGGGAGCAGGCCTGGTTTCAGGATCTGATCCGTCCGGTTGTGGCCGGCCTGGTGATTCTGGCGCTGGCGCTCCTTCTGGTGCGCCCGACGCTCAAGAGTCTGGCCGGCGCAGGACGTTCGGAGCGTGACGATGAGGGCTCTGACCTTGAGGCGGTCACTGGTCTGGACGATATTGAAGGCGGAGATTCCATACGCTCGGCCATGTCCTCCAATGAAGACATGCTTTTGCCGGATAGCGGTGAGGGCTATGATAGGGAACTGAACGCAGTGAAAGGGCTGATCGCGGAAGATCCGGCCCGGGTAGCTCAGGTGGTCCGGCAATGGGTGAACGCGGATGAGTGAGGAGCAGGCCGAACAGGCAGGTGGCGGGAAAAAACAGCCATCGCGAAAGCTGGGCCGTGTTGAGCAGGCTGCGATTCTGCTGATGACGCTCGGTGAGGAAGACGCCGCCCAGATTCTCAAGCACATGGGCCCCAAAGAGGTCCAGCGCGTTGGCATGGCCATGGCCCAGATGAGTGACGTGGCCCAGAACGACGTGGAGTACGTTGTCAGTGAATTCTTTGGCGCTGTGGGGGCTCAGACTGGGCTGGGTGTGGGGGCTGATGACTACATCCGCTCGGTGCTGACCAACGCGCTGGGCGAGGACAAGGCCGGTAGTCTGATCGATCGCATCCTGATTGGCGGCAATACAACCGGGCTGGATACGCTCAAGTGGATGGAGCCCAGGGCGGTGGCGGACATCATCCGCTACGAACACCCCCAGATCCAGGCCATCGTTGTGTCCTATCTGGACGCGGATCAGGCCGCTGAGATCCTGGGGTCCTTGGATGACAAAGTGCGCCTGGATGTAATGATGCGGGTGGCGTCCCTGGAATCCATTCAGCCCCAGGCGCTGCAGGAGCTCAACAACATTCTGGAGAAGCAGTTCTCCGGCGGCGCCGGTGGTCAGGCCAGTCGCATTGGTGGTATCAAGAGGGCGGCGGATATCATGAACTACATGGACCGCAGTGTGGAAGGGACGCTCATTGACTCCATCAAGGACATGGATCCGGATATGGGTAATGAGATTGAGGATCTCATGTTTGTCTTTGACAATCTCAAGGATGTGGACGACCGGGGCATTCAGGCGCTGCTGCGTGAGGTTTCCTCGGATGTGCTGGTGGTGGCGCTCAAGGGCGCGGAAGATGAGGTCAAGGACAAGATCTTCCGCAACATGTCCAAGCGTGCTGGCGAGTTGCTCAAGGACGATCTGGAGGCCAAGGGGCCGGTCAAGGTCAGTGAGGTTGAGTCCGCCCAGAAGGAAATCATCACGATTGCGCGTCGCATGGCCGAATCCGGAGACATCGTCCTGGGTGGCTCGGGAGAGGAAATGCTGTGACGTTCCGGATACCGACAAGAGTGAGGATTCATGTCCAATCGCTCCTCCCGTGACCGAATCCCTTCGGGGGATCTGACCGCCTATGAGCGCTGGGAACTGCCGTTGCTGGATGAGGAGGGCGGGCGCAAACCCAGCGTGACGCAGGGTGAAGAGGAGGTTAAGCCTCTGACCGCCGAGGATCTGGAGGCCATCCATAATGAGGCCTACCAGGACGGTTACAGCGAAGGCTTTGAGCTTGGCAAGAAAGAGGGAATGGATCAGGGCGCCCGCGAGGGCTACAGGCTCGGCGAGGAAGAAGGCCAGGCAGCCGGCCGTGAAACCGGCCACCAGCAAGCGCTGGACGAAACACGCCAGGCCATGGAGGAGAAGCAGGCTCAGCTTGATCAGCTCATGGAATCGCTGGTCAAACCCATTGACCAGCAGCGTGACAGCGTTGAGGCGGCCACGCTCAACCTGGTGATGGCGCTTTCCCGCGCGGTGATCCAGCGGGAGCTTTCCATAGACAGTTCCCAGATAACCAACCTGGTGCGTGACGCACTCGATACCCTTCCAGGGGCAGACGAGCAGGTGCGCATCAGTGTTAACCCCGACGACGCCGAAGCTGTGCGCCAGGCCGTCATTCATCATGAAGCCAGTACCCGTGTAATTGAGAACGAACGCATCCATCCCGGTGGCTGTAAAGTTGAAAACAGCCAGAGCCTGGTGGATTTCAGTGTTGAAAAGCGTTTTCAGAAGGTTGTCCAGTCCATGCTCGACCAGCAGCTCAGCGATGACGACACCGGGGAGCACAGTGAGCTGGATGCCATGATGGGCGAGCTCAGTGACTACCACCGGGACGTGCTGGAAGAGAAACCGGCACAGGTCAGTGAACAGCAAGCAGAGACTGACACCTCTGAGGTGGAGTCCGAGCCTGAGCCGCCGGAGGAATCTGAGCCCGATGAGGCACCACTGGACCCCCAGGATCCAGTAGCGGACCAGAGCGCTGACGACGAGGACCCTGATGACGGATCTCGCTGAACGTTTGCGTGCTTTTGAGCAGTCCGTACCCGATCAGGTGGCTCCGGAGCTGGCGGGTCGTCTGACCCGTATGGTGGGGCTGACGCTGGAGTGTGTCGGCTGCCCCATGGAGGTGGGGGATCGCTGCATGATCCACTCCGAGGACAAGGGCCCCGTTGAGGCAGAGGTTGTGGGGTTTGAGCAGGACCGGATCTATCTCATGCCACTGACCGCGATCAGTGGACTGCGTCCCGGGGCCCTGGTCGTTCCGTTGGAGAGTGCCAGCCGTGTGCCCGTCGGGGAAGGTCTGCTTGGCCGTGTCGTGAATGGCTCCGGTGAACCCCTGGATGGCCTTGGGCCACTGGAATCAACCCACTCCGTGCCCTTCACCAGCCCCGTTATCAATCCGCTCAACCGGGCCCCCATCCGGCGCAAGATGGACGTGGGCATTCGCTCGATCAATGCTCTGACCACGGTCGGCCAGGGGCAACGTCTGGGTCTGTTTGCCGGCAGTGGTGTGGGTAAAAGTGTGCTTCTCGGCATGATGACGCGTTTCACCGATGCCGACGTTACCGTAGTGGGCCTGATTGGTGAGCGGGGCAGGGAGGTCAAGGAATTCATTGAGGAAATCCTGGGCAAGGAAGGGCTGGCACGCTCCGTTGTGGTGGCTGCACCGGCCGATGATTCACCGCTGATGCGTCTGCGTGCAGCTATGCTGACAACGCGCATTGCCGAACACTTTCGCGACAGGGGCAAAAAAGTACTGCTGTTGATGGACTCGCTCACCCGCTACGCCCAGGCCCAGCGCGAGATCGCCCTGGCTGTGGGAGAGCCTCCGGCAACCAAAGGGTATCCGCCATCGGTTTTTGCCCGCATACCCCAGCTTGTCGAGCGTGCAGGCAATGGCGAAAAGGGCGGCGGTTCCATTACTGCGTTCTATACGGTGCTGACCGAGGGTGATGACCAGCAGGACCCCATTGCGGATGCCGCCAGGGCCATTCTGGATGGTCACCTGGTGCTTTCCAGGACGCTCGCCGAGGAAGGTCATTACCCGGCCATTGATGTGGAAGCCTCCGTCAGCCGGGTCATGCCGCAGGTGGTGGCGGACGATCATGTCAGTCAGGCCCAGCGTTTCAAACAACTCTATTCGCGCTATCAGCAGGCCAGGGATCTGATCAGCGTGGGCGCTTACCAGAAAGGCAGTGATCCGGAAACGGACCTGGCAATTGAGCGTATGCCGGCCATGCGCAGTTTCCTTCAGCAGGGGCTTAATGAGAGTGCACCGTTCAAGGATGCCAGACGCGCACTGACCGACATTATTGGCAAGCCGGACAAGAAGAAAAAAGACCAGAGTGGCCGGGACAGTGACCAGGCGAGGGGCAATGATGATGCGTGATTGGTCTTTACAGAAAGAGGCGGGCTAGATGAAGCGACGCTCGCAACGCCTGCAGGTTGTGCTCGACATGGAGCGCCGCAAAGAACAGGCGGCACTGGAGCATTTCCAGCAGGAACAGCATGCCATGCAGCAGCAGCAGAACCGGCTTGAGGAACTTGAGCGTTATCAGTCCGAATATCAGCAGCAGTTGCGACAGGAAACAACCGGGACAGTTGCTGTGTCGCGGCTCCAGGCCGGACAGCAGTTCATTGAGCAGATCTCAACCGCTATAGCGCGCCAGCATCGCCAGGTGGAGCAGCATCGCAAGCGTTGTGACCAGGCTCGACGCGAGTGGCAGCAGGCCTGGGAGCGGCGTGAGGGTATGGCTCGCTACATCGAAACCTGCCGCCAGCGAGAGCAGGCGGAAGATGACCGAGTTGAACAGAAAGCGCTGGATGACGCTGCCAGTCAGCAGTACGCACGTCGTACGCGCCGATAGATCGAAAATCAATCGAATTTCATGTGACATCAGAGTTGGTTAAGCTATCCTCTGCAGGTATGCATGACAGGTGTCTAGGATGACAGGGGGAGACATGTCGATCACCACTGATCGCTCAGCTGATGGCAAAACACTTAATATCCACATCGCCGGACGGTTCGACTTCAGCTCGCACCAGGCATTCCGTGATGCCTACGAAAGTGCGGACAAAGGCATCAGCCAGTATATCATTGACATGGGCGAGACCACTTATCTGGACAGCTCCGCCCTGGGCATGTTGCTGTTGCTGCGTGATTATGCGGGTGGTGAGAGCGCGGATGTCCGCATAGCCAACTGCAACGGAGATGTGCGGCGCATCCTGACCATCTCTAACTTTGAACAGCTGTTTGATATTGACTCCTGACTCTGAGCAAGATCGCTCCCACCTGCGAATTCTTATCGCCGAGGATAACCACACAGATCGGATGATCCTCCAGGCCATCGTTGCCCGTCAGGGGCACGATGTGATCATAGCCACTGATGGTGTTGAGGCGGTGGAAGCCTTCCATCAACATCGCCCGCAGATGGTACTGCTCGATGCCATGATGCCGCGGATGGATGGGCTGGAAGCTGCCCGTCAGATCAAGGCAGCCGCTGGAGAGGAACTGGTCCCCATTATTTTCCTGACTTCGCTGACCGATGCCGAGTCCCTGGCTGCCTGCCTCGAGGTCGGTGGTGACGATTTTCTGTCAAAACCCTACAACCGACTGATACTCAAGGCCAAGATTGATGCGTTTGCGCGCATGCGGGCACTGCATCAGAGCCTTCAGGATCAGCGAGACCTGATTCGCCAGCGCAATGAACAGTTGACCCAGGAACAGACGCTGGCCCGCCGGGTCTTTGACAACATTGCCCATCAGGGCTGTCTTGGTGCGCGCAACATCCGTTTTGAAGTCTCCCCCATGTCCATTTTCAATGGCGATGTGCTGTTTGCCTCGCCCAAGCCAGCCGGGGGCATGCATCTGTTTCTGGGAGACTTCACCGGCCATGGCCTGCCTGCGGCTATCGGCGCCCTGCCGGTATCGGAAATCTTCTATGGGATGACGGCCAAGGGTTTCCCCATCAGTGACATTCTGCGGGAGATGAACCGCAAACTGCGCAGCATTTTGCCTACAGGGTTTTTCTGTTGCGCCGCCATGATTGATCTCAACCTTCAGACTGGTCATGCAGAGGTGTGGAACGGGGGCATACCGGACGGTTATCTGCTTCGCCTGGATGGCTCTCTGGAGCGGCTCCAGTCCCGGCACATACCGTTGGGGGTAATCGCGCCCCAGCATTTTTCAGCGGCCTGTGAACGCTACAGTCTGGCGGTCAACGAGCGAATCCTTTTCTGCTCCGATGGGATCATGGAAAGTGTCAATGCCGAAGGAGAAATGTACGGAGAGCAGAGGCTGGAGGCGGTGATCCATAGGCCCCGTTCTCCGGGTGATGCCTATAACCAGTTGCTCGACGAAGTCCGCCAGTTCCGAGCTGGTGCCGAGAGCGAGGACGATATCACCGTGCTCGAGGTCGCCATGGCGGAACCTGAACTGCTGGATGAACTGATATCGCGACGCCAGCCCGGCAGCACGGTTTCGGGGCCGTCGGACTGGTCGTTCAGTTACGAACTGCGTAACGAGACCCTGGCCAACTTCAATCCGGTGCCTTTGCTGCTGCACATCTGCATGGATGTGCCTGGCCTGCGTTTATTCAGCGGTGAGATCTATTGCATCGTTATGGAGCTGTTCAACAATGCTCTGGAGCATGGCATTCTCAAGCTGCCATCCTCACTCAAGGATTCTCCTTACGGATTTTCACGCTATTACAGTGAGCGGGAGCGACGCTTGCAGAATGTCTCCAACGCCTGGATGAACATTACTCTGGAGCATCGCAGTGCACCGGATAACCGGGGTGGGAGTCTTTTCATCCGTTTTGAGGACAGTGGCGATGGGTTTGACAGTGATGGGATTGCGCATCAGCTCCCGGAAGAGAGCACCTTGTCCGGGCGGGGACTTGCAATTGTCCGACAGCTCTGCCATGACCTACACTGGTACAACAACGGCAGCGGCGTCCAAGCGGAATTCCAGTGGCAAGACAGTGGCGGCCGGCCGAAACGGGACAGCGAGGAGTAATTCATGAAGGATCAGCCGCATCTTGACCATGAGGCCCTGACGGAGCTCAGGGACGTAATGGAGGATGAATTCGATACACTGATCAATACCTTTCTGGAGGACTCCGTTGAGCGACTGTCGCGGCTGCGATCAGCGGTACAGCAGGGCGATGCCGTGGCCTATACCAAGGCCGCCCACAGTTTTAAGGGCAGTTGCATCAATATTGGTGCCCCATTACTGGCCGAACAGTGCCAGCAGGCAGAGCGGCAGGGTCGGGAAGGGGATCTTTCTGCCAGTGATGGGCAAATCACTGCCATAGAAGCCGAGCTGACCCTGGTCAGTGATGAGCTGCGCTCCTACCTTGGCCAATAGTATCAGTTAGTTACAGATCCTTTCGGATCTGGCCCTCAAATTGCTTAATTCCTGTTGAGTCCATGGTTCAATCAACAGGAGGCAAAATCCTGCCATGCAACTTTCCCAGATGTTTCCCGAGCTGGGCCCTGAGCCCGGAGCCCGCAAAGGGGCACCCAACGCGTCTGTCAGTGGTGACGGCTCCTTCCATGAAGCGCGTGAGCGGGCAGCCGGCATGGCCGATGAGGGCGCTGAGTCCGAAGGGCTTCCGTTGGGGGGCGCACTGAAAGCAGAGGCTGGTATTGAACCCGGCACCGTGCTGCGAGATGCCAGCGGTGAGCAGATCGCGCAGGTAGTAGAGGGGGAAGAGGGCGAGTTGCGTCTGCTCATGGCGGATGCCGAAGGCGATGGCATCCCTCTGGATGAGTTGTTCACCCTGCTTGAAGACGATACTGATCTGGCGGCATTGGCCGACCTGAGCGCTTTCTCGGAAAAGGATGCCAAGGCACTTCTGGGATTCATGCAGCAGGGGGGGCAGATGCGTGAGCAGCAGGGGCCACTTGGTGGGCTCCTGCAGCAGGGCGGAGTGCAAAGCGCCATGAGCGATGGTGGCAAGTCCGATGGTGATCGCTCGTCGCAGTTGGCGACCATGCTGCAGAGCCTCTCTGATGGAAAAAAACTGCAGGAGGGGGAAAGCGATCGGAGTGGGCGGTTTGATGTGCTGCGTCTAACGGGCGTGGAGACCGGCGGTGAGCGGACCTCGGAATCCCTCTCGCACCTTCAGGGTGGCAACGCCCGGGGAGCGGAACTGCGGGAGATGGGTGGAGTGTTGCGTCAATACTCCACCAGCGTAGAAACTCCAGTGCAGCAGCAGAACCAGTGGAGTGAGCAGATTGCCGGAAAGATCGCCTGGTTGGCGGGCAAGAGCATCCAGTCAGCGGAAATCCACCTGAACCCACCGGATATGGGGCCAATAGACGTTCGGGTCCAGGTTCAGAACGATCAGGCTCAGATCACTGTGAATGCCCAGAACACGGCGGTCAGGGACATGCTTGAACTCAACAGCAACCGCCTGCGGGAAATGCTCGAGCAGAATGGGTTGAGTCTCTCAGGGTTTGATGTTTCCGGTGAGGCCGCCGGGGAAGGCGGGCAGGGGGACGAAGGCGAACCCGGCTCACGTGATGGTGAGGCACTGGTCAGTCGTGATGGGGAATCCGTGACAACGGGCGAGGCTCATATCCAGTGGCCCAGTGGCGTGGATGTCTATGCCTGACAGGAGGGTGAGCTCCGCTATGTGCCGACCCGCCTGCTGGCGGGTTTTTTACGTGCGCTGACTGGCCCGATCCCGGTCCGCTCAACTATAGTAGTGGCATATTAGTTGCAGACATCTCCCATTAACACAATCCGACGGAATTCTGGCATGGCGGAACAAAATCAGGCGAAGCAGTCCGGCAAGCTGAAAACGATCCTGATACTGGTGGTGGCGGTCATTCTGGCTGTTGCGCTGTCTGTTGCCGGAACGCTTTTCTTCCTGTCTGATCGGGACGGGCAGGCAGAAAGCGGTGCTGATGACGGGCAGACAGAGCCAGGCCATGTGCCGGCCTCCTATTATTCCTTTGAAAGGCCGTTGGTGGTCAGTGTCGAGAGTGAGTCGCAGCAGCGCTATCTGCAGGTCCATTTGGCGCTGGTCATGCGCGATGATGATCTTTCCGATGAACTGGAGCTGCATACCCCCACGTTGCGAAGCCGTCTGCAAAACCAGATTCAGGGCGAATCCTATGAAAAGCTGCTCACCCATGAGGGCAGGGAAAACCTGCTGGAGCAGATGAAAGAGACAGTGAACCAGGTGCTGGAGGAAGAAGGGGCGGCACCGATTGAGCGTGTGCTCTATACCAATTTTGTGATGCAATAACGCCGGCAAGAGGCGATCGGCTGAGGATCAGTTATGCAGGACCTGTTGTCACAGGACGAAATCGACGCGCTGCTTCACGGGGTGGACGACGGCGATGTCGAGACAGACGACGAGCAGAACACGGGCGAAGCCAAGACCTTCGATCTTGCCACTCAGGATCGTATCGTCCGTGGGCGGATGCCGACGCTGGAGATGATCAACGAGCGGTTTGCCCGTTATACGAGGATCAGCCTGTTCAATCTGATGCGGCGCAATGCGGATGTGGCGGCGGCCGGCATCCAGATCATGAAGTTTGGCGAATACATCCACACCCTCTACGTGCCCACCAGTCTCAATCTGGTCAAGATGCGCCCGCTTCGCGGTACGGCCCTTTACATCATGGACGCCAAACTGGTGTTTAAGCTGGTGGACAATTTCTTCGGCGGCGAGGGGCGCCATGCCAAGATCGAGGGGCGGGAATTCACCCCGACCGAAACCCGCATTGTGCAGATGGTGCTCGATCAGGTATTCAAGGACATGAAAGAGGCCTGGAGTGCGGTCTACAAGGTCGATTTCGAGTATCTGTCCTCGGAGGTCAACCCCTCCATGGCCAACATCGTCAGCCCCAGCGAAGTGGTGGTGGTCAGCACCTTCCAGATCGAGCTTGATGGTGGTGGCGGTGAAATGGACGTGGCCATCCCCTATTCCATGGTGGAGCCCATCCGCGAACTGCTCGATGCCGGCGTCCAGAGTGACGTGGATGAGGTGGATGAGCGTTGGGTCCACGCACTGCAGGAAGACATTAAGCAGGTGGATGTCCCGGTCAGTGCGACCGTGGCCAGGCGAAGTATATCGTTGCGTGAAGTGGCGCAGTTTGAGGCCGGCGACATTATCCCGATAGAAATGCCCGAAACCGTTACACTCAAGGCCAATGAGGTGCCTGTATACAGAGGGCATCTGGGCACCCGGGACGGCAATCTGGCGATAAGGATTGTGGATCGTGTCCGTCGCTATGAGGCACCCAATGTACTGAAGGTTCCGAACAATGGCTGAAGATGATAAAGACAGCAACGGTCAGGAGATGACCGAAGATGAGAAGCTGGCCGCCGAATGGGAGCAGGCCATGGAAGAGTCCGGCGGAGGGGGCGAGGATTCGCCCGCAGAGGGGGCCGATGACGACGGGGGCGAGCGCGAGGACGAATGGGCTGCCGCCATGGCCGAGGCGGGCGGTGAAGCGGATCATGGAGGCAACGGCGAGTCGGCTGACGTCAGGGCTGCGCCCATGCAGGACTTCACTGGTGAGCCTGAACCTGACAGCGACCATAACCCGGATCTGGATGTCATTCTCGACATACCAGTGACCATCTCCATGGAAGTCGGTAACACCAGTATTCCGATACGCAACCTGTTGCAACTCAACCAGGGCTCGGTGATCGAGCTGGACCGGCTGGCCGGCGAACCGCTGGATGTGCTGGTCAACGGCATGCTGATTGCCCACGGCGAAGTGGTGATGGTGAACGAAAAGTTCGGCATCCGTCTGACCGACGTCATCAGTCCCAACGAGCGCATACGGAAGCTGTCGAAGTGATCAGGACGCGCCCCGGCAGAGCCCTGCGCCGCCTTGTTGCCGCTCTTGTCGTGCTTCACGGCAGTGTGGTGCTGGCCGAAGAAGACAGTGGCGCCAGTGAGGAGGCCGCCAGCGTAGGGGCTGGTGCGCCGGATACTCTGGGCACCGTGGTGACCCTTGGAGTTGGTCTGCTGGTGGTTGTGGCCCTGATTCTGGGCTGTGCCTGGGTGGCGCGTCGCGTCCAGGGCTTTGGTGGCGTCAATAGTCAGGCACTGAAAGTGGCCGCCGTCCTCTCGGTGGGCCAGAAAGAGCGGGTGGCGCTCATAGATGTTGGTGAAAAACAGATACTTATCGGCATAACGCCGCAATCGGTACGAACCCTGCATGTGTTCGATGAACCCGTGGTGAATCCGTCGGCTCAAAGCGGCGGAGACTTTGCCCAGAAGCTCCAGCAGGTTATGGGGCGAGGCAATCAGTCAGCGGGGGGTTCTCATGACACATAGAGGGATCACCGATGACATCAGGCCGTACCCTTTACGGTTCATTGACCCAGCGTCTGCTCCCGGCGCTGGCACTGGTTGCGGCGTTCTGCCTGCCGTCGCTGGCTGAGGCGGCACCGGGTGGTATACCTGCGCTGTCGCTGACCACCACCGAGGACGGCGAACAGCAATACACTGTGACCCTGCAGATCCTGGCGCTGATGACGGCGCTGAGCTTTCTGCCGGCGGCACTGATGATGATGACCTCCTTCACGCGCATCATCGTCACCTTCGCCATTCTCCGTCAGGCCATCGGCCTACAGCAGACGCCCTCCAATCAGATCCTCATCGGGCTGGCGCTGTTCCTTTCCGTTTTCATCATGGCGCCGGTTTTTGAGCGAGCCAATGAAGAAGCTCTGCAGCCCTATCTCAATGAGGAGCTGGCCCCGATGGAGGCGGTTGACTCAGCCAGTGAACCCTTTCGGGAGTTTATGCTGGGCCAGACCCGCGAAACCGATCTGAACCTGTTCGTGCGACTCTCCGGTCAGGAATTTGACAGCCCCGAGGACGTATCCTTCTGGGTGCTGATGCCGGCCTTTGTGACCAGTGAACTCAAGACCGCCTTCCAGATCGGATTCATGCTGTTCATTCCCTTTCTGGTGATCGACATGGTCGTCGCCAGTGTGTTGATGGCCATGGGCATGATGATGCTCTCGCCCATCATCATCTCGCTGCCCTTCAAAATCATGCTGTTCGTACTGGTCGACGGTTGGTCCATGGTCATGGGCACGCTGGCGGCCAGTTATGGCATATAGCGGACCCAGGAGGTATTGATGACGCCTGAAATGGTGACTGATCTGTTGCGTGATGCGCTCTGGCTGATCGTGCTGATGGCGCTGACCATCATTGGTCCGGGGCTGATTGTGGGGCTGATCGTCTCCACCTTTCAGGCCGCGACCCAGATCAACGAACAGACTCTGAGCTTTCTGCCAAGACTGATCGTGACGCTGTTGGTCATTATTGCAGCCGGGCCCTGGCTGCTGACCCAGCTTCTGGATCATGCCAACCGGCTGATCACCAACATACCCACAATGATTGGTTAGCCATGGCGATTGAGCTGGGTGCTGACGCAATCGGACAGTGGGTGGGGAGCTTTCTCTGGCCCCTGTTCCGTATTGGCAGCTTCCTGATGGTGATCCCCATCATCGGGACGCAGCTGGTGCCCATGCGTATCCGCCTGGGGCTGGCGGTCGCCATCACCATCATGGTCATGCCCATGCTGGATGACATGCCCAGGGTGGATGCGCTGACCCCGGAGGCCATGGTCATCACCATCCAGCAGGTGCTGATTGGCAGCGCCATGGGGTTTGCGGTGTTCATGATGTTCCAGCTTTTTGTCATGTCTGGTCAGATGATCGCCATGCAGATGGGACTGGGCTTTGCCTCCATGGTGGATCCCAGCAATGGGGTCAACGTCCCCGTGCTGTCGCAGTTCTACCTGCAGGGTGTGAATCTGATGTTTCTGGCCATGAACGGCCACCTGGTGCTGTTTGATGTGCTGATAGAGAGCTTTCACAACGTACCGGTAGCGGTGGATGGGATGGCCATCAGCTCATTCCGGGAGCTGGCTCACCGCATGACCTGGATCTTTGCCAGCGCCATGCTGCTGGCGTTGCCGGCCATGGCGGCGGTGCTGATCGTCTACATCTCCTTTGGCGTGATGACCCGGGCAGCGCCGCAGATGAACATCTTCGCCATCGGCTTTCCCATCGCGCTGCTGTTCGGCCTCTTTGCCAACTGGGTACTGTTTCGTGACTTCGCGCCGCATTTCCAGCGCCTGAGCGAGGAAACCTTCATCTTCATACGGGGAATGCAGCAGTAATGCTGCGTTGAGGTGAGCGATGTCCCAGGACAGCGAAAGCAGTCAGGAAAAGTCGGAAGAGCCGACACCGAGGCGCCTCGAGAAGGCGCGGGACGAAGGCCAGGTTCCCCGATCCAAGGAGCTGGCCACCATGATGGTCATGATCTGTGGCTCGGCTGGGTTGTTGATCTTTGGTGGCTTGATTGGCGGCACACTCAAACAGATCTTCCAGTTCAACTTCGCTCTGGATCGAAGCAAGGCGTTTGACACCACCCATATGCTGAATCACCTGGGTGAATCCACCATCAACATCGCCATTGCGCTGACCCCGTTCCTGGGCATTCTGGCGGTAGCGGCATTTCTTGGTCCGGTCATGGTGGGAGGGTGGCTGATGAGTGGCAAGGCGGTTGCCCCCCAGTTGAGCCGCATGAATCCCCTCAAGGGACTCAAGCGCATGTTCTCGATGCGGGCGTTGATTGAGCTGACCAAGAGTGTGGCCAAGGTATCCCTGGTGCTGGGCATTGCCCTGGCCATTCTCAATGCCCGCACCGAGAACCTGCTCTCCATCTCCAGCGAGTCGCCCAATGCGGCCACGGAACACGCGCTCTGGACGCTGGGTTGGAGCTTTTTCTTTCTCTCCTGCGCCACCATCGTCATTGCCCTGATCGATGTGCCTTACCAGCTCTATGATCACAAGAAGAAGCTGCGCATGACCAAGCAGGAGGTCAAGGACGAGTTCAAGGAGACCGAAGGCAAACCGGAGGTCAAGCAGAAAGTCCGTCAGCTGCAGAGGGAAATGGCCCAACGCCGTATGATGGAGGATGTGCCCAAGGCGGACGTGGTCATCACCAACCCGGAACACTATGCGGTGGCGCTGCAGTACGATGGCAAGAGCATGGCGGCTCCGGTGGTGGTGGCCAAGGGCTCGGATGAGATCGCCATGAAGATCATGGAAATTGCCCGGGAGCATGAGGTGGATATCCTGCGCACACCGCCACTGGCGCGGGCGGTCTACCACAGCACCGACATCGGTCAGGCCATTCCGGAAGGTCTTTATATGGCCGTGGCCCAGGTTCTCGCCTATCTGTTCCAGATGCGTCAGTACCGTCGCCGTGGCGGTAAAAAACCGAATATGCCGAATCTGCCGATCCCCGAAGACCTGCGCCAGGACGAGTGATCCACTTGTGCCGGCGGTTCACCCCCGAAGTTGGTACAGCGCTTGCAACCCCGGACTGATAACGAGCTAAGGCGTCGGTGATTTGACGCTGTTGTCTGTCCAGCGATGGAAAAGGTGCCCCAACGATCATGGATCGCGCGGCTGCAATCGACCAACTCAGAGGCCTGCGGGGGCTGCTGAACGGGAATCTGGCGATCCCGTTCATGCTCATTGTGCTACTGGGCATGATGACCCTGCCTATTCCGGTCTTCCTGCTGGATGTGTTCTTCACCTTCAACATCGCGCTGTCTCTGGTCATCATTCTGGTGGCCATCTACGCCCTGCGCCCCATGGATTTCGCCGCTTTCCCCACAGTCCTGCTGGTGGCAACGCTGCTGCGCCTGGCACTCAACGTCGCCTCCACACGGATTGTGCTGCTCAACGGGCATGAGGGTGGGGCAGCGGCAGGCAAGGTCATTGAATCCTTCGGGGCGGTGCTGATCGGCGGCAACTACGCTGTGGGGCTGGTGGTGTTCGGCATCCTCATGATCATCAACTTCATCGTAGTGACCAAGGGTGCCGGCCGGGTTTCAGAAGTCAGCGCCCGGTTCACTCTGGACGCCATGCCCGGTAAGCAGATGGCCATTGACGCCGACCTCAATGCCGGTCTGATCAATCAGGATGAGGCTCGGGAGCGCCGGGCGGAGGTCGCCGGCGAGGCGGATTTCTACGGGTCCATGGATGGTGCCAGTAAGTTTGTTCGCGGCGACGCCATCGCCGGGTTGCTGATTCTGTTCATCAACATTGTGGGCGGCATCTCCATCGGCATGTTCCAGCACGGACTGGAATTTGGGCAGGCCACCGAAAATTACGCACTGCTGACCATTGGTGACGGTCTGGTTGCCCAGATTCCTTCGCTGCTGCTGTCCTCGGCCGCCGCCATTATTGTGACGCGGGTCGGCAAGTCCCAGGCGATGACAGCGCAGGTAGTGGAGCAGATGTTCTCGGCACCCCACGCCATTGGTATTGCCGGCGGTGTGCTGTTTGCGCTGGGCCTGATTCCGGGCATGCCGACGGTCGCCTTCCTTGGGCTTGGGTCCGTTGCCATTGGGCTTTCCTGGCTGATCTGGCGCAAGCAGCGGGTGTCTGTGGAGGAGGAAGGCGGTATTGCCGCGCGCAGTTCCGCCTACGGGGGTGGCAGTGGGAAGGTCAGCCGTGGCTCCGGTGAAGGTCAGGGACGTGAGGTCAGCGCCGATCAGGGGCAGCTGCCGCCCTCCGGTGAAACCAAGGAGCTGGCCTGGGAAGACGTGGTCAGTGTGGACATCGTTGGCCTGGAAGTGGGCTATCGCCTGATCCCGCTGGTGGACAAGAATCAGGGCGGGCAACTGCTGGCGCGAATCAAGGGTGTGCGCAAGAAGCTGTCCCAGGATCTGGGCTTTCTCATGCCTTCCGTACACATCCGGGACAACCTGGATCTGATGCCCACGGTCTATCGCATCACGCTCATGGGTGTGACCCTGGCGGAGGCGGAGATCCACCCGGATCGCGAACTGGCCATTGATCCCGGGCAGGTGTTCGGCAAGGTGGATGGCATTGCCGGCAAGGATCCGGCCTTTGGGCTGGATGCCACCTGGATTGAGCCGTCCCAGCGGGATCAGGCCCAGACTCTGGGCTACACCGTTGTGGATGCAAGCACCGTGGTGGCCACCCACCTCAACCAGATCCTGCAGCAGCACGCCCATGAACTGCTTGGGCACGAGGAAGTGCAGAAATGGATCGATCAGCTGCAGAAAGTGTCGCCGAAACTCGCTGAGGAGTTGGTTCCCAACACCGTCTCCATCAGCCTGCTGCTGAAAGTGCTGCAGAATCTGTTGCTTGAAGAGGTGCCCATTCGCGACATGCGCAGCATTGCCGAGGCCATCGTCAATGTGCAGCCACGCAGTCAGGATCCCACAGCGCTGACCTCCGCAGCGCGCAAATCCCTGCGGCGGATGATCATCCAGAGCATCTGCGGCAACGAGAAGGAGATTCCGGCGATCACTCTGGATCCTCAGCTGGAACAGATGTTGCTTAAGTCAGTACAGCAGGGACAACAATCTGGCACCGCAGACGACATTGGGATGGTGCTGGAGCCCAATATGGTGGAGAAGCTGCAGCGTCAGCTCTCAGAAGCCGCCCAGAAACAGGAAGCTATGGGCAAACCAGCGATTCTGCTGGTGTCGGCACCGCTGAGACCGGTGCTGGCAAGGTTTGTCCGCT
>LKMJ01000559.1_pt1 | contig 28953 bp, 25 predicted proteins | sample 643391 | NCBI WGS metagenome assembly LKMJ01 (sample SAMN04112250, study PRJNA286221) | soda lake metagenome | biome: soda lake; feature: Kulunda Steppe; material: water; isolation source: sample PL-Br10 brine of Picturesque Lake | place: Russia: Kulunda steppe | collected 2010-07 | reverse complement strand
GTCATCGCCGCGGGGCTCTTTCTGTGGCACCGTCCGGCGCCCGACCCGATTCGCCCGGACGCCTCGCTCGGGGAACTGTTCGCCATCGGGACCCTCCTCGAGATCCTCCGGCGCCCCCACAACCGGAACACGACAATCATGATGACGCTCGTCAACTTCGTCGATCTGGCCGCGATGGCATTTCTCCCGGCCTTTCTTGTGGCGTACTACGGGATCTCCGTTGGATCGGCGAGCCTCCTCTTCGGACTGTTTTTCGCGACATCGGCCGTCTGTCAGCCGGCCGGTGGATGGCTCTCGGACCGCATCGGCCGGGACAGTGCCCTCGCGGTACTGGCGTCGGCCGGTCTGTTCGGCTACGTGGCACTCGTCCTCGGAACCGCCCTTCCGGTTGCCGTCCTCGGGGTCGTCTTGGCCGGCGCGGCGTTGAGCGCCACACCGGTCCTCCAGGCGAGGATGATGGACGGGCTGCGGGCGACGAACCGCGGCAAGGGGTTCGGGGTCTTCCGGACGCTGTATCTGCTCGTCGGTTCCGCGGGCACGACCGTCGTGGGGACCGCCGCCGACGCCGTCGGCTGGGGCGTCGCGTTCGGTCTCCTCGCGTCGCTCTGGGGCGTGGTTTTGCTCTCCGTGACCGGGATCAAAATCGCCGGACTGAACTGATCTTTCGGGCCGTTTCGATCCAGGAACCTCCACCACTTCCGCCCGGTAACACCGATGTCAGCGCGGATTCAAGTTCGTTCGGCCCCTCCGTTCGGGTATGAGTTCGCCACCGCCGACACCCGGCATCCACCACGTCACCTGTATCACGAACGACCCGCAGGGGAACCTCGATTTCTGGATCGAGACGCTCGGTCTCCGACTCGTCAAGCGTTCGGTCAATCAGGACGACCCCGGAACGTATCACTTCTTTTTCGCGGACGCCGAGGGATCGCCCGGCACGAGCATGACCTTCTTCCCGTGGGAGGACCTCTCTCAGGGGAAGGTCGGCTCCGGGCAGGTCTCCAGGACCGCCTTCCGCGTCCCGGACGGGAGTCTGGACTACTGGGAGGACCGTTTCGACGAGCACGGCGTCAAATACGACGACCGGGTGGAACGTTTCGGCGAGACAGTCCTGCCGTTCGAGGATCCGGGGGGACTCCCGGTCGAGCTGGTCGAAGTCGAGATCCCGGACGACGACCCGACCGTCCCGTGGACGGCGTTCGTCCCCGATGAAGCCGCGATCCGGGGCTTTCACTCGGTGACGCTCTGGCTCGGCGACCCACAGCGGACCGAGGACCTGCTCCGGACGATGGGGTTCGAGGAGGTCGGTACCGAACAGTCGCCGGGCGACACTCCCGGCGACGAACGGACCCGCTTTGCCGCACCCGGGACGGTCGGGAAGTACGTCGACGTACTGCCGACCATCGAGGGCGGCCGACAGGGTTCGGGAACGGTTCACCACGTCGCCTTCCAGACGCCGACGGACGAGGATCAGGCGGCGATGCGTGAGGCCGTCCAGTCGGCCGGGCTCCGCCCGACCGAACAGATCGACCGACACTGGTTCCGATCGGTGTATTTCCGTGAGTTCGGCGGCGTGCTGTTCGAACTCGCCACCAACGGGCCGGGGTACGACAGCGACGAACCGATCGATGAACTCGGCGAGCGGCTCGTCCTTCCCGGGACGTTCGAGGAGCGCCGCGACCAGATCGAACAGTCGCTACCGGACGTGACGATACCCGAAGCGAAGCCGGTCGACGCCGACGACTGAGACGGACTGCCCGGATTCATTGCGTGTTCATCGATTCGCTCGCGATGTTCCGTCCCCGGGGTTTCAACGCGACTTCGCGACGGATACGGACCTCCTGAAGCACGTCCAACTCGATGAGGCGTTCGTATATCTCCTCGACGTCGTCGGGGTCCATATCGAGGAACTCGGGGACCTCGAACGAAGAGACGCCGGAGTAAAGCGCCATCAGAACCTCCGTCTCGTCCGTGTCGAGATCGATCGACGACGAGTTCTGTTCGGCCCCCCGCTTCAGTACGGAACTCAACACGGAGATGTGTTTCGGGCCGCCGGAAACGTACGTCTCGACACTCGTTCCCCCCTCGGTGTGTTCGGCCTCGAGTATCGGCCGCTCTTTCGATCTGACCCGCCGCTCGGCCCGTTCGATCGTCCCGACGTCGTCGATCTCGATCTGTACGAACGAGCCGTCCTCGGCGGCGAGATTGACCGCCTTCTCGTCGATCTTCACGCGGGCCTTCCGCCAGCTGACGTCCTGAACCACGCCGCCCTCGATCGCCGGATGTTTGAGCAACACGATCTCACCGTCGAGGATCGTCTTGTGAAGCGTCCGTTCGAAGCGCTCCGATTCGCCCGTCGAAACGAGGAAGACGTCACGGCCGAGACGGACGCTCACGTAGTCGGTTACCTGTGCGATCGTCTGATTGACGTCGTGGCGTCCCTCGATCCGATCCACCTTCGAGAGCTGTAAGGTCCGTTTGCCGCTCGTACCGGCGAGGACGAGTCGCCGGTTCGACAGCAGGATTCGTCCATCGGTCCAGTCGATATCCCCGAGTTTCTCCCCGTCGCGAACCACCTGTGTGAACCGTCCCGTCGTGTCCAGTAGCTTGCGTTCGGATTTACTCATGCACTCTCACCGGCACCGATACCGCCGAGTTTCGAAAGCGCCGAGAACGCCTGTTCGCGGAGCGCGTCGCTTTCGGTCCGGTCGACGAACTCGCCGAGTTCGGCCCTGGCCGTCTCACCACCGACCTTCCCGAGGGCGAAAAGCGCCTTCGATCGAGCCGTTCCGTCGGCGTCGTCGTCCAGGACCACCTCGAGCAGTTCCGATTCCAGTTCGGGATCGTCGAACCGTACGAGACTCGTCGCCGCGAACTGCGCCGTCATTCCATCCTCAGAGCCGAGCGCCTCGACGAGCGCCTCCCGGGCCGTCTCCCGGTGGCGAGTGCCGGCGACGCGTCCGAGAAGCCACGCGGCGTTTCGACGCTGGGGGGTTCCGGTACTCTTCGTCAGGATCTCCGAAAGCGGCGGGATCACTTCGCTGGCAGTCGCCGCGTCGAGTTTATCCGCCGTCGCCTCCCGGACCTCGTGGCTCCGCTTTGGCGGGGCGTTCGAGAGAATTTCGACCATCGAGAACATCGCCGTCCGGCGGATCGCCTCGCGGTCGTCATCGAGATAGTCGACCAGCGTCTCGACCGGTCTCACGCTCCCGAACTCGCCGAGGGTGTCCGCGATGACTCGACGGACGGGGGCCTCCGGATCGTCGGCTGCCTCCAGCAGTACCTCGAGCGATCCTTCGGTACCGATCTCGCCGAGCGCCTCGGCGACCGCCTTCCGGACCTCGACGTTCCCGTCGCGTCCCAAAAGCGTCTCGAGCGCCTCGACGGCCCGGGGGTCGCCGATCCGTCCACACGCGGTCGCAGACCGGGTCCGAACCCTCGAGTCGGTGTCATCGAGCCGTCCGATCAACGCCTTAGTCGCGCTCGGATCGCCGACCCGCCCCAGCCCCGTCGCCGCCGCCATCCGCAGTTCGGGCTGGTCGTCGTCGAGCACCCTCACGAAGGCCTTCGCCGCGACCCAGTCGGCCGCCGACTCGAGATCCTCTCCGGACAGTTCAGCGACGACACGCTCTAGGGCTTCCTGACTGTGTTTGTCGAGCGCGTCGACCGCGGCCGCCCGAACCGCCTCGCTTTCGTCGTCGCTGACGACCGACACCAGCACGTCGACGACGGATTCAGCGTCGGTTCCGTCGTCGGGTTCGGTATCGATCCCGAGTTCGTTTCCGGTTTCGGATTCCAACAGGAGGTTCTCGCGGTCGACGTCGTCGGATTCGAACAGGCCGCCGATGATCTCGGCCGCCCGACCCCGTATCGGCGGATCGTCGCTCCGGCGAAGCGTCTCGACGAGTTCGTCGAGATCCCGCTCTCGCTCCAGTTGGTACAGCGACATCTCAGTCCCTCCGGTAGATGTGATTTCCCCGGTCGTACGCCTCGTACTCGTCTCTGAACGTCCGCGGCAGCGTTTCCGACTTCCCGATGGTCAAAATACCGTCCGCCCGGAGCGCACCGGTCAGGGTCTCGAAGATCGGCTCCTTGTACGAGCGGTCGATGTAGATGAGGAGGTTCCGACAGAGAACGAGATCGTATCCGCTCTTTTCCGGCCCGCTTATCAGGTCGTGCTGTTCGAAGCTGACCATCCGTTTGACGTTCCCCCTGACCTCGAAGGACGTCCCCTCCTCGGAGACGCGAACGTGATCGCCAGCCGACGAGAGCGGCTCCAGTTGGCTGCCGATGTCCGTCGTCCGCGTCGACTCGTAGACGCCCTCGCGGGCCGTTTCGAGTATCTCCGCGTCGATGTCGGTCGCGGTGATCTCGACGGCGCGTTCGTCGATCTCCGGGTCGTCCCGGGCGAGCATCGCGATCGAGTACGGCTCGCGGCCGTCGGAGCAGGCGGCGCTCCAACACCGGACCGTCCGCTTTTCGTCCGTCAGCTCCCGGAGAACTTCGCTGACCCCCGCCCAGACATCCGGGTTCCGGAAGAAGCTCGTGACGTTGACGCTCAACGCGTCCAGAAGCGACGCCCGCTCTCCGGCGTCTGACGAGAGCACGTCGAGGTAGGCGTCGTACCCCTCGCAGCCTGTCCGGCGCATCCGAGCGGAGACGCGCCGGTCGAGATACGACTCGTTGTACGAATCGGGCTCAAACGCCATGCTGTCGGCGATATATCGGACGACTTTCCCCAGTCCGGGGTCGGTGTCTGTCCGGCTCATCCTTCGAGACTCACCACGTCGAGTATCGGGACGATGTTCCCGTCGCCGAGTATCGCGGTCCCGCTGAGTCCCGGAATCCCGCTCAGCGATCCCTCGAGGGGCTTGACGACGACTTCCTCCTGGTCGTTGAACGAATCACACTGGAGCGCGACCGGGCGAACCGACTCACGGATCCGGACCAACATCCCTGCTTTCTCTGATCCCGTTCCGATCCGGGCTGTTCGATCGCTTTCATCTAGGGTATTTCCGGCCCCGTCGTCGGGGGGGCCACCGTCGGTCGCAACCGGTTCAGTTCCGGACGACGGCTCCGGATCCATCGTCGACCCCCCCTCGAGGTCGAGCGCCTCGTCGAGGCGGATCACGGGATAGACCTCGTCGTCGTGTCTGACGACCGTCTCGCCGTTGACCGTCTCCGTCCTGTTCGCGTGGGTCAACTCGTCGATGTTCTTGATCGGGATTCCGTACTCCCGGTCCCCGACGGTAACGAAGAGGACGTTGACGATCGCGACCGAGACGGGAAGTCGGAGTTCGACCGTCGTTCCCTCGCCGAGTTCGCTGTCGACGTTCACCGTCCCGTCCAGCCCTTCGACCGTGCTGTGGACGACGTCCATCCCGACGCCCCGGCCGCTCACGTCAGTGACCTCGCTGGCCGTCGAAAAGCCGGGATGGAACACCAGATCGTACGCCTCGTCGTCGGGCATCGTTTCGGCCTCGGATTCGGAGATGACACCTTCCTCGACCGCCTTCGAGCGCATCGCGTCGGGATCGATCCCACCGCCGTCGTCGGAAACCGTGATCGTGACGTGATCGCGCTGTCTGGACGCGTGGAGCTCGATCTCCCCCTCGCGGTCCTTGCCGGCGGCCTCTCGCTCTTGTGGCGACTCGACACCGTGGTCGACGGCGTTCCGGAGGATGTGAATGAGCGGGTCTTCGATCTCCGTGAGTATCGAGCGATCGAGTTCGATGTCCTGGCCGTGTATCTCGAAGGAGATCTCCTTGCCCTGGCTTCGGGCGACGTCCCTGACGACGCGAGGGAGGTTACTCACGACGCGCCGAAGCGGGATCAGCCGCATGTCCATGACGGTGTTTTGCAGCCGCGATGTCACCTTGTCGAAATCGTTCAGGCTGCTTTCGGCCGTCTCGAGGTCGCCGTCCTCGATGGCCCGCCGAATCGTGATCCGGCCGGTGACGAGCTGTTCAACGAGCCCGTGAAGCTCGTCGAGTCGGTCGACGTCGACGCGGACCGAGGAGATATCGTTTCCACCGGACGAACCGGAGGAGCTGTCGGGTTTCGGATCAGCCGCGTTCTGTCCGTCCGAGTCTTCGGGTCCCTGTTCGTCGGAGTCGCTTTCTTCGGGGACGGCGTTCCCCTCTTCGGCCCTGTCGTTCGACGCCGTATCCGTGCGGTTACAGTCCGAGCCGGAAACCAGACCCGTCACCTCGAAGGTTTCGACGGCGCCGACCGTCTTGAGCGTCCCGGTCAGGGCGGACGGCTCGGCGTCCGGCACGAACAGATCGAAGGTGCCGCCGTATTCGCCCTCCTCGAGGGCGTCGCGTTTCGGCACCGTCGACAGTTCCTCGAAGGTATCGGCGACGGGATCGAGCGTCAACATCGCGTCGACACCGAGCATCCCTTCGGGGTCGAGACCGATACGGGCGTGGACGATGTCGTCCGAGGAGCCGAACTCCGGCGGTTCGTCGGCGTGAACGAACGTGGCTCCGTCGGCTTCCCCGTCGCCTTCGGTTCCGCGTCCGCCGGCACCGTTTCTGGCCGCGGCGGACCCATCGTCCCCGACGTCTTTCGCCGCCGCTTCGGCCCCTTCCTCGATAGCCGCCCGGAGTCGCGCCGTCGTCTCGTCGGGGTTCGTCGTCGACTCGCCTTCGCGTTCGATCTCGTCGACGATCGTCTCGATGCGGTCGACACCGTCGAACGCGGCGTCCATGATCGTCGGCGTGACCTCAATCTCGCCGTCGCGTATCTCATCGAGGAGGTCCTCGAGGACATGTGCGAGTTCGCTCGCGTTCGAAAACCCCATCGCGCCGAAGTTGCCTTTCAGCGTGTGGGCGGTTCGGAAGACTGATTCGATCGCCGCTTCGTTCTCCGGATCGTCCTCGAGTTCCAAGAGCGCGTTGTTGAGAGCCGTGATGCTTTCTCTGGACTCGGAGACGAACGCATGGGTGTGGTCGTCGTTCATCGTGATTCCTCCGTCGTGATCGCCTTCAGAATGCCCGCTGCGAGTTCCTCACGGGGACGGATGTCGTCGACGAATCCCGTTTCGATCGCCCGCTGTGGCATTCCAAACACCGCGGACGTTTCCTCGTCCTGTGCGAGTACCGTCCCGCCGGCCGCGCCGACTTTCCGGATCCCGTCGGCGCCATCAGCACCCATCCCGGTGAGTATTGCGGCCGTCAGCGGGCCGTCGATCTGTGCCGCCGCCGTCTCGAGCGTCACGTCGACGGCCGGTCGGACGTTGTTGACCGGCTTCGCATCCGATAGCGAAACTCGGATTCGTCCGCCGCCGTATCCGGACACCTCGAGGTGGGTTCCGCCCTTCGCGACGAGCGCCTCTCCGCCGCCGATTCGGGCCCCGTCGGTCGCCTCCCGGACGGTGTACTCGCTCGCTGCGTCGAGTCGGTCGGCGAACCGCCCCGTAAACCCATCGGGCATATGCTGGACGACGAGCACCCGAAGATCGGCCTCGAGCGGGAGTTCGCTGAGGATTCCCTCGACAACGGTGGGGCCGCCGGTCGAAGAACCGATAACGAGCGTCGGATCCTCGAGATACGCTGACGGCGTCGTTTTCCCCGGTTTCGTGGGGGTGTGATCGGCCGCCGCTTCGGCGGCCGAGAGGTCCGCCGCCGCGACCGATCGGACCGTCTCTATCAGCCGCTCCTGTTGCTGTTTGAGTCCGATCGAGACCTCGCCGCTTGGCTTTTCGAAGAAGTCGACGGCGCCCCGATCCATCGCTTCGAACGTCAACTCGGCGCCGTCGGCGGCGTGCGCCGAAAGCACCAACACCGGGGTTGGGTTCCGGTCCATGATCTCCTCGACAGCCTCGATACCGCCCATCCCCGGCATCTCGAGGTCCATCGTGACGACGTCAGGGTCGTGTCGCTCGACGGCCTCGACACCGGCAGCCCCGTCGGATGCAGCCTCGACGACGGTGATCCCCTCTTCCGCTAGCATGTCCCCGATGACGGTTCGCATGAACTGCGAATCGTCAACGACGACTGCGCGGAGATCAGTCGTCGAGTGCGCTTCGGCGATCTCGGTCCGTGTCATGACGTTTCGATCACTCGTCCGATATCGGTGTTCCGTCCGGGTTTCCCCCCGATAGGTCGATACGACGGCCTGACACCGGGATGGAACGTTGCAACCGACTCACTCATATCCGAACGTTCTCCGGGACCCATATCAAAACCCGTTCGGACTCACCACTCGTCACGCAGTTCGAAACGTCTCGGAGGGACCGCGTGCCGTAAGGTATTGGACGACAGCGACCCAACGGAGGGTATGACAACGTTCGAGGCGGGCGACGTAACCCTTTATAAAGTCCGTGAACACGTCTGGGAGATCCCACAGGAGGGCGGCATGCGCGTCCCGGCGAGGGTGTTCGCGAACGAGGCCCTCCTCGAGGAGATCGCCGAGGACAAGACCCTCCAGCAGCTGAAAAACGCGACCCATCTGCCGGGGATCGAAAAGTACGCGATCTGTATGCCCGACGGTCACCAGGGGTACGGCTTCCCCGTCGGCGGCGTCGCGGGCATCGACGCCGAGAACGGCTGTATCTCGCCCGGAGCGATCGGGTACGATATAAATTGCGGTGTGAGAATGGTGAAAACTAACCTCGAGTACGAGGACGTTCGGGGGAACGAGGAGCGACTCGTCGACGCGCTCTTCGAGGCGATTCCCTCGGGTCTCGGCGGCGGCGGAATCGTCGAGGGCGACCGGGCGACAGTCGAGGACGTCCTAGAACGGGGCGTCGAGTGGTGCCTCGACGAGGGGTACGCCGTCGAATCCGATCTCGCCCGCTGTGAGGACGAGGGCGTCAGGCCGGACGCCGATCCCGGCGCCGTCTCACAGAAGGCAAAGGACCGCGGTCGAAACCAGATCGGTTCGCTCGGCTCCGGCAACCACTTCCTGGAGGTCCAGCGTGTGACCGACGTCTTCGACGAAGAAATCGCCGAGGTGTACGGGCTCGAATCCGATCAGGTGGTCGTATTGATCCACTGCGGATCGCGGGGGCTCGGCCATCAGGTCTGCAACGATTACCTCCGGAAGATCGAGACGGCCCACAGCGGGTTCTGTGATCAGCTCCCGGACAAGGAACTCGCCGCCGCCCCGGCGGGCTCGCAGCTGGCGACGGCGTATTACGGGGCAATGTGTGCCGCGATAAACTTCGCGTGGGTCAACCGACAGCTCATCACCCACCGGACACGGACGGTCTTCGAGGACGTCTTCGGCGAGTCCTGGCGGGATCTCGAAATGGAGCTGCTCTACGACGTGGCGCACAACATCGCGAAAAAGGAGATCCACACCGTCGACGGCGAGGACAGGGAGCTGTACGTCCACCGGAAGGGCGCGACCCGGGCGTTCCCGGCCGGGCGATCCGAGGTCCCCGAACCATACCGGGACGTCGGCCAGCCGGTCATCATTCCGGGGAGTATGGGCGCCGGCTCGTACGTCCTCTGTGGCGGCAGCGAGTCGCTGAACGTCTCCTTCGGCTCGACGGCCCACGGTGCCGGTCGTCTCATGAGTCGCACACAGGCGAAAAACGAGTTCTGGGGCGGCGACGTTCAAAGAGATCTCCGCGGACGTGGCGTGTTCGTCAAGGCCCAGACCGGGGCGACGATCGCCGAGGAGGCACCGGGCGTGTACAAGAACGTCGACGACGTCGTTCAGGTCTCGGACGACCTCGGGATCGGCGACAAGGTGGTCCGCGTCGAGCCGGTCTGCAACATCAAAGGGTAGTTCGGAACTCACAGTACCTGATCGCCCGGCGATCGAACCGCCGAATTACGGACCCTTTTAACCGAGTACGCAGTATACTCCCCGATGGCAGACGACAGTCCCTCCAGCGACGACGGCTCCAGCGGCCGATCGCTCGCGATCCACGTCGCCGTTCGGCTCCTCGGTGTCGGTGTCGTTTCGATATTCGGATATCTCACCCGGCCGATCTGGCACGGGATCGTCTACGGAATCCTTCACTCGCCCGGGATGGCGGTCTTCGGCGGTGGAGCCGTTCTGGCGGCACTAACTCTGTGGTTTCTCCCGCCGTTCGACGTCGAGGGCGACTCGAACCGATCGTTCTGGCGCGTACTCAGAGAGTCCGACAGTCCGATCGACGTCCTGTTCAACCTCAGTGGCTCATCAGGTCGCAAACTCAGGCTGTTCGTCAGTGTCGTGCTCGTTCTCGGAGTCCTCTCGATCCTCGTGAGCGTTCCGGCCGGCATGCTCGAACAGCGGACGCTGGCCGAAGAGACGATGGAGGACGCGACGGAGGTCGAGGAGTTCCCGCAGGCGAACCCCGAAAACCCCCGGGTCGTTCCCCGGCAAGTGGCTGACGTCACGACGCGCGGATCGGTCTCGTATCGCCAACATCGGCTCGGGACGAGCGACATCGCCCGCATGGAGAACGGGGCGCTGGCCTGGTCGTACGCGATCCAGCCCGACGGCTTCCGGAACACGCTCATCGAGAACCAGCGCGGAGTGCTCGTCACGGACATGACGCGGATGGACGACAGACAAATCGACGTCTACGAGGAAGATTTCACCTACGGTGAGGGGATGTTGCTCCATCGCTCGGCGGACTGGAACCTCAAATCGACCGACTACTTCTCGAAGTACGACGACGACGCCGTCGAGTTCAGCCACGAGGGGCGGCCATACATGTACTACCCGAAGACCGGCCACGAGTGGCACCTGCTCCCGTTCCCGCACACCACGCCGACGTGGGACGGCGGCGCGTTGCTCCACCCCGACGGGCGGATCGATCACCTCACTCCGGAGCAAGCGCGCGAAAACCCGATCCTCGACGGCCAGCGGCTCTATCCGATGACGCTCACGCGAGACGAAATGAGTTCGCTCGGCTACCGGAACGGCATCATCAACCAGTTGCCGGTCGTCGGGGCTCACGAGGGGCAAATCGAGGTCGCCCGACTCCCTGCCGACGCGGACAACAGACAGCCGTTCGTCATCGATCTGGAGGGCGAGCGGATGTCGTACGTCACTGCCATGGAACCCTTCGGGCAGGACACGCGGGGTCTCGATGAGGTGTGGTTCGCCGACGCCGAAACGGGCGAATACACCTTCTTCGGCACGGGTGACACGACGCTGACCGGGCCGGAACGCGCGATGGGTATCGCCCGATCGGCGGACTCACGGACGAACTGGGGACAGAACTTCGTCGTCACGGAACCCGTCCCGGTGACGATCGACGGTGATCTGTGGTGGCACATCAAGGTCTCGCCGACGGACTTCACCGACGTGACTCGGAACGTCTTCGTCAACGCCGATTCGGGCCGCACGGTCGAGATACGTGACGACGCCGAAGTTCGGTCCTTCGTCGCCGGCACCGTGACCGAGGACGACCTCGAACCGATCGAGGACGAGACGGATCCGGACGCGATCTACTACGTCATCATCACCGACGAGGACGGCAACGTCGTCGAACGGATCCCGGTCGAACGAGGCCAGGAGACGACGATCGTCGGTCCCGAAGACGAGGAGTTCGGGGACAACGAGACGGCTTCCGCTGGCGGCTAGTCCTTCCCGCCTCCGGCGTCGACAGTGACGGCCGGGTCGCCTTCTTGATCGCCTATCTCGGCCATCACGCGCTCGTGAAACTCCTGAAGGACGGCCGATTCGTCCTCGGCGAGGACGACGTCGCTCGCCATTAGCGTCGCCAGACCGAACGCCAGCGGCGTCGGCGAATCGACACGGTGGACGGCGACGTCGATGGTTCCGGCGGCGACGCTGGCGACGAACGTCTCGACCGCCGCGACGTCGAGTTTGTCCTCGAGGATCTCCCGGTATGTCTCCTCGATCACGGCGAAGTCAGTTTTTCCCTCGGCGAAGCCCAGCAGCATCTCGCTGGAGACCTGCTGTTGGCTCGCGGATTTTTCGTACCCCTTGTACCGTTTGAGGATCATGAGCGATCGGGTCGCGTTGATCCGGAAGTAGCGCTTGAGCAGGTCGGTCCCCGAAAGGGCCGCCCGGAGATCGCTCCGGACCTCGCTCGGGTGGATCCCCTCGAGTATCGACTCGATGTCGACCTTCCGGTTCAGCGGCATCGAGAGGGTAAAGCCGTGATCCGCGACCGCGATCTTGACGTTGGCGTTCGCCGCCTGTGCACACCGATACGCCAACAGTCGCGAAAGGCCGTCGTTGAACTGCCGGCCGTAGTTGGCGTGGACGTAGTAGTTCCGTCGGTAGGCCTCCCGATCGAGTTCGATCTCGATACTGAGCCGGCGATCCGTCGAGACGCTTTTGGCGCCCGCGTACTCGAGTTGCGTTTCGAACATCCGCGTGAGCCCCCGGACGGTGTTTTCGTCCAGCGGAAACTCCCTGAGCCAGCGCCGGACGGCCGGCGGCCCCCCCGACTCCAGCCGTTCGAGCAGTTCGCGCCGAAACCGGAGGACCTCGCGACCGAGATCGTACGACAGCGGAAGCCGCTCGGAGAACCACGACGGGACGTTCGGCCGGGCGCTCGTCGGATCGACGTACACCTTCGAGCCGCGACGGTAGCGGTACTCGTAGCGCTGACCGCCGAGGACGAAGACGTCGCCCGATTCGAGCGTATCGAGATAGGACTCGTCCAGCTGGCCGACCCACTCGTCGCCGGGGCGGGTGAAGACGTCGCAGCTGAACGAGTCCGGGATCGTCCCGATGTTGGTCATGTAGATGACGCGAGCCAGCCGCCCGCGTTTGCCGACGAGCGGCGTCCCCGGCTCGAAATCCTCGTAGTGGTGTTCGCCGCCCGGCGGGTCGTTTTCGTCCCGCCAGACCTTCGCGTAGACGTTTCTGTCCTCCATCCCCTCGTAGTCGGCCGTCAGATACCGGAACAGCGACTCGTACTCGCCGTCGTCGTAGTTCCGGTACGGGTAAGCGCTCTCCAGAACGCCCCGTATCTCCGCCTCCGGTCGCGGGCCGTTGATCGCCATGCCGTAGACCTGCTGGGCGGCGACGTCCTGGGCGTTTTCCGGGACGAACACGCGATCGACGAACCCCTCTTCGGCCTTCTTGAGCATCACCGCACACTCGACGAGTTCGTCGCGGTCCAGGGCGATGACCCGGCCTTTGACCGTCCGTCCGAGCCGATGACCCGACCGCCCGACGCGTTGCAGCAGCGCCGCGACGCTTTTCGGCGAGCCGACCTGCACGACGAGATCGATGTACGGCATGTCGATGCCGAGCTCCAGGGAGGTCGACGTCGTCACGACTTCCAGTTCACCGTTCTTCAGGCCCTCCTCGATCTCGCTCCTGCGCTCTTTCGAAAGGGAGCCGTGGTGACAGCCGGAGTTCGACTCGTCGTACTCGCCCCGTTCCCGGAGGTTATGCAGGACGCGCTCGGCGCCCGATCGCGTGTTCGTGAAGACGAGCGTGTTCGTGTGCTCGGCGACGAGTTCGTCCAGTCGGTCGTAAAACCGGTCGGTGGTGACGCCACGGGGAGTGTTTATCAGGTCGTCCGTCGGACAGTGTAACTCCATGTCGAACTCCCGGACGAACCGGGCATCGACGATCTCGAACTCCCGGGGCTGCCAGCCGCCCCCGGTGGACGTTCCGCCGACCAGGAACTCGCCGATCGTCGAGAGCGGTTCGACGGTCGCCGAACAGCCGATCCGGGTGGGCGAAGACTCACAGAGCCGTTCGAGCCGTTCGAGCGAGACCGACAGGTGTGTCCCGCGTTTGTTCGCCGCCAGCGAGTGGATCTCGTCGACGATGACGTACTCGACGGTTTCGAGTTTCTCCTTGAACTTCGGACTGTTGAGGAGGATCGCGAGCGTTTCGGGCGTCGTGTTGAGGATGTGCGGCGTCTCCTCGAGCATCGCCCGTCTGTCGCTATCGCTCGTGTCGCCGTGTCTGATCGCGTGTCGGAGCTCGACCCCCGCCTCGCTGTCGTCCAGTTTCGCCGTGATCTCCTCGATCGGCCGGGCCAGGTTCCGGTGAATGTCGTTGGCCAGCGATTTCAACGGCGAGACGTACAGGCAGTAGACGCTGTTCTCGAGGCCGTCCTCGATCGTCTTGGCGCGCTCGAAGAGGTCGTCGATGATGGCGCTAAAGGAGGCCATCGTCTTTCCGCTCCCCGTCGGCGCACAGACGAGGGTGTTCGTCCCCTCGTCGATCAGCGGGATCGCCCCCTTCTGTGGCGGGGTGAACAACCCCCCGTTCTGTGGGACGAACTCGCCGAAGCGCTCGATCCACCACTCCCGGACGTCGGGCCCGAGCCGTGAGAAGGCCTCCGCGTCGTCGATGTCGACCGCCTCGGCGTCGTACTCGAAGCCGCCCTCGGCGAGTCGTTCTCGGACGGCCAGTTCGGCCGACGGTCCGTCACTCATCTACGGGTCCGTACGGTGCCGACCGGCAAGTGAGTTTGGCTCCCGGACCACAGCACACTTGCCGCGCCGCGCCGAGAGACCGGTATGCGCGTGACCTTTCTCGGGACCGGGGCGGCGATGCCGACCGGCGAACGGTTCCAGACCGGCCTGTTGCTGGAAGATCCGGACGGCGAAGCCGAGCCGCTCCTCGTGGACTGCGGCAGCGGCGTTCTTCACGGGCTGGCTTCGAGTGACGTCGGCTACGAGGGGATTGGGACCGTTCTGTTGACACACCATCATCTCGATCACGTTTCGGATCTCGCGGCGCTTTTGAAGGCCCGGTGGCTGGCCGGCGAAACCGAACTGGAGATCGTCGGCCCCGAGGGTACCGAGGAACTCGTCACGGACCTGCTGTCGATCCACGACTACATGCAGGGCCGGTTCGAGCTCTCCTTTCGGGAAGTAGAACCCGGAGCGTTCTCGGTCGCGGGGTACGACATCGAGGCCGTCGAGACGGTCCACTCGATGTACTGTCTGGCCTACCGCTTTGAGACCGACGACGCGATCTTCACCTTTTCGGCCGATACCGAGGCGTCCGAATCGGTCGCCGAACTCGCCGAGGGGTCGGCCGTCCTCGCCCACGACTGTTCGTTCCCCGACGGGATCGACGTCGAGAACCACCCGACCCCGAGCCAACTGGGCGAAGTGCTCGCGGACCACGAGATCGGGCGCGTCTACCTGACGCATCTGTACCCGCATACGGACGGCCACCACGAGGAGATGACCGAGTCGGTCGAAGAGCGTTTCGACGGTGACGTTCGGGTGGCCCGCGATGGGTTGACGATCGATCTGCGACGGCGGGACGACGAGTGAACCCCGTCCGTCGATCGGTCAGTTCAGCCGATACCGCAATAGCGCCGCGATTCCCCCCAGATTCGAGAGCTGCTGTCCGGGGTCGAACTCGTGGGAGAAGACGGTGACCTCGCCGCCCTGCCGTTCGACGTTCTCGACGACGTCGTTGATATCGAGATCCCATTCCCCCTCGCCGGCCCGTTCGACCCGGAGCCGTTCGTCGAGAATCAAGAGCCGCTCGACGGCGCCGTACTCGGCGGCCTCTGCGACCTCCTCGATCCCGTAGGCGACTTTCGCACCCTCGGCGATCCGCTCCATCAGCTCGTCGACGTACTCCGCCTCCTTCGAGATCCGGGTCTCCGTCTGGATCCGATCGACCGCGCCCCGCTTGAGCACCTCGTGGACGCCGCGGTCGCCGACGCTTGCGGTGTCGACGACCTGTATCTTCTCGGCCGCCTCGGGGGCGTCGTCCTCGATGTACGCCAGGGCGTCCTGTTTGGTGAACCCGGGACCGGCGAGGATGATCGCCTCGACGTCGAGCCGTTTCAGGATCGCCGCCAGCTCCTCGAACAGTTCCTCGCGACCGCGGGCGTACTCGCCTTTCCCCGTCGTCCCGGTGATCGTGGCCCGCTCCTCGACGCCGTACTGGGCGACGGTGTGAACGTGGGCCTGCCCCTCCTCGACGGTCGCGATCGCGACGTCGGGCTGTTCGGCCGCTTCGACGGCCTCCTCGAGCCGTTCGAGCTGGTCGACCTGCCAGACCTTCTCGATCGCCAGCTCCTCGTGGTCCTCGACGTTGAGCGTGTGATGGAAGCCGAGCTGGTCCTCCCGCGAACAGTCGACGATCTCGCCGCCGACACGGAGGCGGTTGGCGAACTTGGCGAACTCGACGTCCACCACCTCGATTTTCACCCACATCGGCTCGCGTTGGCCGCCGGTGTCCCGCATTTTGTCGTCGTCGCGCTGTATCCGTCGCGTCGTGTCCCCCGAGACGGCGTCGCCGGGCTCTAGAACGTACGTCAGATGCCACAGATCGTCGAGACTCTCGGGGACGACGGTGATCCGCTCTCGGCCGCCGTCGAGACGGTTACGGTCGGCGATTCGCATACCGGGGTCTCCGTCCGGGGGCGATAAGTGCCCTCGGATTCGGTCACCGATCGTCCGTCGGGTCGTCCTCCGGTACCCGTCGGATCGCCGGTCTGAGCGTCGAATCCCCGGATTCGCCGTCCTCCTCTCTCCCGCTCCCGTCTTTCCGGTCGGTCCGTTCCTCGAACTGCATCGCCTTCAACATCGGATCCCGACCCTCGTCGGACGAGACGCCCCACTGATCAGTGCCGATCCGGACGATCGCGGGTGTCGGGTCGGAGCTTTCGTCCGCGCCGGTGCCGTCCGAACCGTCCCGTGGGGCGTCCGGTTCGACGGGCGCCAGTTTCAGGGCCGCGCCCACGCCCTGCCCGTAGCAGTACCGGACGCCGACCATGACGACGAAATGGAGAAAAAAGCCGATGAAAAGTATCCGGAGCGGGTAGACGAGCGGCAACAGCGCCACCTGCATGAGGAGGGAAACGCCCCACGCGATGACGTAGTCCTCCGTCATCGCCCCGTCGACGACCGTCCGGAGTTCGAAGGCGTCCCGCCACCGGCCGGAGTACGCGAACCGGGCGACTGCGACCGGCAGGACGTAGAACGCGCCGATGAGCGCCATGGCGGCGGCGACGGCGAGCAGTCCGATCACGGGAAGCAGCACCGTCGTGGCCGTCCCGGAGAGTCCGATCGAGGCGAGGAGGTCGGAGAGATCACGCTCGAGGACCTGCACGGCGACGAGCGGCGCCAACACGGCGACGCCCGGAAGCAGGTAGACGATCGAAATCGAGACGGCGATCGCGCCGTCGGTGAAGAGCCGACGCACGTCGTCGAACCGTGGCGGCGTCGGTCGCTTTTCCCCGATCGTCGTCCTGATGACGCGGACGTAATACCCCCGGAGGAGGAGCCACGGGAGGACGGCGACGACGGCGAGATACGCGTAAGGGGGCTCTAGCGCCGTGACCGCGAGACAGATGGTGACAGAGACGGCCACGAGGCCACCGAGGATGATAGAGCGTCCGCCCTCGGGCGAACGGGTCGGATAGGCCAGCGCCTTCCGGAACATACGACAGCCGACGACCGGCGGGCGCTTATAACCCGTGGAGTCAGCTCCCGTGTCCGGTAGCCGGCCGGGCGATCACGATTCCGACCGTCAATCGAGCATCCGGCTCCCGCCGGGCGGGCAGAACTCCTGGATCCGGTCGGCGCTCGCGACCTTTCGGACGAAACTCGTGTCGGCAAAGCGCTCCCGGAAGGTCCGATAGAGCCGCTTTGCGATGTCGTTTTGGGCGTACTGTCCCGGCTCCAGGCGGACGGTCGTCTCGGCGGCCGGTTCGATCGCCGACGGCGGGCCGCCGATCACCCGGGTGTCGGGTTCGCATGTGATCCCGACGGCGACGCCGACCGCGACGTTGCGGTAGTACTCGCGGTCGCCGCGGATGACGAAGCTGCCCTTCTCGATGTATTCGCCGCTTTCCGGTGTTTTCGACACCTGATCCGGGCCAACCTCGTAGACGTCGCCCTCGAACCGTTCGTCCTTCCAGACCGACGAGTACGAGACGGCGAACTGGGCGGCTTCCCGCTTGCTCGCTTCGGGAATATCGACGTCTCGGGCGGGTTCTCCGGGTTCGGTTCCCTTCAGTATCGTCACCGGCGCGCCGTGGGCCTGGGCGTGGAAGAACCGGTCCGAAGGATCCAAGTATTTGGTGACCAGTTCCTCGTTTTGATCGGCGTTTCGCCCGCCCAACACGAGAAATCCGTCGGTCGTCCGGAACCAGCGGAACCGCTCGAACCACTTCTCGTCGTAGCGGACCGGAACCGAGCCCATCGACAGGTAATCCCGTTCGATATCCTCGTCGTCCGCGTCGTCCTCGTCGTCCGCCTCCCACTCTTCGCGCCGCCGCTTCGCGTCCTCGAGATCTTCCCGGGTGTCCTTGATCGCCGCCTGCGCGCCCTCCTTTTTTCCCCGGACGCGCTTCGCCTCGGTGTAGAGCCGGTCGGCGTTCTTCTCGACGCCGACCGTGGGATCGAGTTCGATCTCGCCGTCGCCCAGATTAATCGTTACCGTCCCCGATGCCTCGTCGACGCCAACGACGGCTTCGGCCGCCTCGATCCCCCGCTGTTTTCCGGCCGCGAACGTCTCCTCGATCTCCGCCCAGGGGACGCCCTCCTCGCGGGCGCTCCGCACCGTCGAGCAGATCTCATCGACCAGATCGTAGTTGCCGTACAGCGACTCGGCTTTCTCCTGTTCGCGCTCGGCCTGCTCCTCGTACTTCTCGATCGCACCCTCCTGCTGTTCGATGATCCGCTTGAACTTCTCGATCTCGGCCTCGAAGTCGGGGCGATCGCTCCCTTGCCCCTGTTTCGTTTCGGTCTCGTTTTCGAGGCGGTAAAAATACTCGTCGATCGCGCCGTTGAAACTCTCGAACCCGATCGCGTCGTACCCCTCCGCCTCGTGCTCTTTCAGGGGTACCGGCGTCGCGTCGACGACGCTCCCGTCGTCCTCGTACAGTCGTGGGTCCGTCCGTCCCTCGAGGATCGGTTCTCTGAGTCGTTCGAGCGCGCCGAAGAGCGCCTCGTACTGGTCGTCGGTCGCCTCGTCGATTTCGGTCGTCTTCTCGACGCCGGCGCGGGCACAGAGCTCCTCGGCGTAGAGCCCCCCGAAGTTGAGCTGGGTGGCGAGCGTTCTGACGAGGTCGGTATCGGAATCGGCCATCCGTGCGGCGAAGGCCTCGTAATCACAGTCCAGCGGGCTGAAGCGCTCGTCGGGATAGCCGTACTGCGAGCCGGACGCGACCGTCCGGGAGGTCAGTCGAACGGTGTCCAGACAGTCGATGACCTCCCGATCCTCGTTCATCACCGCGACGTTGCCGTCGCCGAAAAGCTCCGCAACGACGAGCGTCGTCGCGTCCTCCCGCTCGAACCGGAACGTGAGGATACGGTCGAAACCGTACTGTTCGATCCCCTCGAACGTCGCGCCCGAGATCCGATTCCGGAGCATCATCGCGAAGTTCGGCGGTCGCCCGGGCGCGTCGGGGACGTGTTCGGGAACGGCGACGTGGGCGCGTTTGGGGTCGCCGACCTCGACCACGAGTTCGATCCGTCCGCGATCGTAATCGCGCATCTTCAGGCGGACGAAATCGTCGCCGTAGAGATACGCCTTGTCGACGATGGCGCCGGTGTACTCCCGGAGCTCGCCGACCAACGCGGCGAGGTCGACGCTCGTCATCGCCCGCTTTCGGTCCATACACGTAGCTCACCCGGCCCGAAGAAATGCCTGACGGGTCGTCCGGACGGCGCTCGTTCTCCGAACCGTGCTCACTCCCCGGCCGCTTCGATCGCCGCGGTGACGACGTCTGACCGAGTCTCATAGCCCGGCTGGCGGCGCAGGCGATCGATCCGTGCGAGCAGCCCGTCATCGAACGTGACATCGATCTCCACGGCTTCGTCCGACGGTGACATATGCCGACGAACACCGAGGGGGAACAAAACGCTATCGGCACCCGAGCGGTTTCTACCCCATCGGCCCGCGGAAACTCGACGGACGCGGTCGCCGATCTGCGCCGGGGGTAACTGGGTATTATTCGTCAATATCGAGCTTCTCCCGGGCCCGCTCTACGGCATCCGCGAGGCCGATCCGGTCGTCCCCGAACCCGCTTTCGGTCCAGCCATCCGTGCCGTAGCCCCGAATTTCGATCCCGTAGTACGCCCACGCCTCGGCGTGAGACAGCCCCGCCCCGACCAGCGCGGCGATCGCCGCCTCGAGGAACCGCTGGCCCGCGTCGGCCCGTTCGGGCTTCGCGACGACGACCGGATCAGTACCGTCGAATGAACGCCCGGCAATCCGCTCGCCGGCCTGATGGTGAATCACCCGAAGTATCGTCCGGCCGACGGAGTCGTACAGCTCCATCTCGTCGAGGAGCCGATCCCAGAACCGCCGTTCCGGGTCGTGGAGGACGATCGAATCGCCCGTATCCGCCGCGATCTTCAGTGTCCGGTTCCGAACATCGGCGAGGTGGTCCTCCCATTCGGCGAGGAACCACCGCTGAATCGCTCCGAGATGCTCTCTGGCCGCTTCGACGGTCAACGCGTCCGGGTGCGATGGGTCGTCGTAATGGTCGATTACGGCTTCGATCTCCCCGTCGGTGATGTGCTCGCTCGACCGAACCGGGCCGTTCGGATCCGACGCCATACGGCTCCCTCGAATCGGAGCGTGATCGTTCTTCGGTTTCGGTCCCGAAGGCGGCTACTGTCGGGGATCCGTGCCCCGTTTCAGGTACCGAAACGGGCCGTGAATCCTTCCGAAGGATGGTGGAGTCATCCCCGGTATCACCGGGCATGCGGAGCGTGGTGTCGTACCGGCGGGGTTCGAACGGAGTCCGTACAGCGACGGTCCGTTTCGGGGGGATCGCCCGCCCTTTGCGGACGGTCCGTCCGGATCGTCAGAACCGAGCGGGAGTCGATGTCTGAGCAACGCCGTCGGACCCTCGGGCTCGTCCTCGCGACGATCGGTATCGCCTTCGCGACGGCCGGGCTCGCCTTCTGGTTCGTCATATACCGCCCCCGAACGACCGCGATAAATCAGGCGGTTCTCGGGATCGTCGTCCACGTCCTGTTCGGCTATATCGTCCTCGTGTCGGGGGTCGTAGTCTACCGCAGCGATCTCTCCGCCGCGGAGTGTCTGGTCGTGACGAAACGGTTTGTGGGCGGTGCCGGGGTGATGGGTCTTTTCGCCGTCTGGGCCTCGATCTCGGATCTCAGCTCGGGCGTCGTCACGCTCCGGTTCGTGAACGAGCTGGTCGTCGTGGGCTCGATCGGGGCCGCGGCGGGTGTACTCGTCGGACTCAACCGAAGCCGGGCGATGCGGAACCGCCGGCTCGTCGCGGAGAAGGCCGACCGCGAGGAGACGCTCGTCTTCCTCTTTCAGCTCCTCGATCACGACATCCAGAACCACCTGACGGTGATCTCCGGATACGCCGACTCGATCGATTCCACGGCGATCGATTCGAGAGCCGATCCCGTCGCCGGGATCCACGACCGGACCGAGGACATCGAGCGGCTTCTCGAGACGGCGAACGCGGTTCTCAAATCCGAAACCGGTAGCCAGGAGTTCGAACGGATAGATCTCTCCCGCGTGCTCCGCGAGCAGGTTGACGTACTCAGAGGGGACGCACCCGGAGCCGAGATCGATACGGCGATCGACGAGGAGCTACACGTCGAATCCAACCAGTTCGTCGGCGAGGTGTTTTATAACCTCCTCGACAACGCCGTCTCACACAACCCCACGGAGGGGCTCACTGTCGGCGTCGCCGCAACCGAACGTTCGGGCGGCGTCGTGGTCGATATCGTCGACGACGGTGACGGGATTCCGTCGGAGATCCGTGGATCGGCCTTCGAGCCGGGGATCCGCTCGGAGGAAAGCGATGGCGACGGAATCGGACTGTATCTCGTCAGAAAGCTCGTCGAGTCCTACGACGGCCGCGTGGCCGTCAGGGATCGCTCGCCGTCGGGGACGCGGTTCCGGCTGTGGTTTCCGGCAGCCTGAGGATCGCTCCGATCCGGCGTCGCCCGTTCAGAGCGCCGCCGAGACGTCCGGGAACAGCGAACTCAGGTCCGGATCGGCCACCACGCGCTCGAAGACACCCCCGTCGCTCGAAACGATGCCGGCCGATTCGAGGTGTTCGAGATGGGCGAACGCCTCACCCGGTCCGTGGAGGATGTGGATCGACGACAGCGAGCCGAACAGTTCGGCGCTGACCTCCCAGGGCGTCGCCGGCCCCGAATCCAGCACCGACAGCACCCGTTCGGTCCGTTCTTGATGATGGACGACGATGTCCGCGGCTCGGCCGCCGGGATCGATGATCGGCCCCCGATGTCCGGGCCATGCGCGTGCGTATCCGCGATCGATTATCGCGACGAGCGTTTCCAGATACGCCTCGAGAGCGCCCTCGACGCGGACGTCGGCGCCGCCGACGTTCGGCGTGTAATACGGCAGTAGCGCGTCGCCGCTGAACAGTTCCTCACCGTTCGGCCCCTCGAAGGCGTACCCCGTCAGCCCGGCGGTATGGCCGGGCATGTGTACCGTCTCCAGCTCGACCGGTCCGACGTCGAAGGTCGCGCTGCCGGCGAACGTCGTCAGGTCGGGGCGTTTCCCCGCGATCCCCTCGCTCGACTCCAGAAACGAGAGGAGTTCCTCTCGCTTGTCGTTTGGCATCCCCCAGGCGCCGATCACCCGGCGCAGTCGCTCCGACTGGGCCGTCCGTGCGGAGGGATCGCTCCCGACGAGTGCCGCGTCGGCCTCGTGGACGAACACCGGACAGCCGCTTTCGGCCTGTATCTCGCCGGCCAGCCCGGAGTGATCGGCGTGATAATGCGTCAGGAGAAGTCGGTCGATCTCCGCGATCGACGTCCCGTACCGCTCGAGGCCGGCTTCGAGTTCCCGTCTGGTGTCTTCGGTCCCGACGCCCGTATCGATGAGCGTCGTCGCCGCGTCGGGCTCCGTCCCGAGGATATAGATGCTGTTTTCGCCTTCGAAGGACGAGCCGCCGAGCGAGATCGCCCCGAGTTCGAAGCCGAGGTTCGGATCGGTCATGGGGATGAATCCTCGCCCGGGCGAGAAAACGTTTCGTTTGGTCGCCGGCCGAACCGACCGGCGAGTGGCGGACGAATCAAAGAAGCGCCGCCGGTCGCGCCGCTCATCCGATCCTCGTCGCCACACCCTTTGTCTGGCGGTAGTCGCTGTTCAAAAGCGCCTCGAGGCGATCGATCAGCGCCCGCTCGTCGCCGGATTCCCACTCGTCTGGCTCACGCACCGGAACGACGAGGAACCCCCGTCCCCGGACCTCGGAGGCGTGCAATCGGGTCGAGTCCGCAGGCACCCGCTGTGCCTGTGTCGTGAACTCCGAGAGGACGTACGAGAGCGCCTCGTCGCCGACGGGCAGCAGGATGTGGGCGTTCAGCGCCCGGAGTTCGGCGTCGATATATCGCTCGAGGTCCGCCGGATCACCCGGCGACAGCCTGAGATACGAGAGATAGCAGTTCTCGAGCTCGGGGCCGTCGCTGTAAGGTTCAGCGGCGAACCCGACCGCATGGAGAACCGACTGGATCCGTTCGCCGGCGACGGAGGCGGTGAACGGAACGCCCGTCTCTGCGCCGCCGTGGGATTCGGCGTCGAACCCGATGACGTGGAAATCGGCGTTCGCGTCACCGTAGCCGTACACCGCCGGTTCGCCCGGCGCCCGCATACCGAACGGGTTCGACACGTGATCCGTGACTCGCTTCACACCCACCGGTAGGCGGGTGGGTAATAAAAACAGCGCGGATGGAGCGCGTTATTCGACGATGACTGCGCCGTACATCGCCTGTGCCCGGTGGGGGGTACAGACGTACAGCGCGACGCCTTCCTCGTCGAAGGTCTGCTCGAAGGTGAACCCTTCCTCGTCGGTCCGCTCGCTCTCGAACTCGAAGTCGCTCTCTCCCTCGCTGGCCACGTTGTGGCCGCCACCTTGGCCGGTCCACTCCCAGGTGACTGTCGTTCCGGCGTCGACCCTGATCGCGGGCGGGCTAAACGCGAGGCCTTCACTGCCGGCACCGACGTCGACGGTGTCCTGATCGGCAATACTGCCGTCCCATTCGCGTGCGTCCTGTTCGTCGAGGAAGGCGGTTGCCCGCCCTTCGGGGCCTCCACCGTTTCCGTTACCGTTTCCGTTACCGTTTCCGTTACCGTTTCCGTTGCCACCACACCCTGCGAGCGCACCACTGGCTGCGACAGCACCCGTTGCGAGTACGAACCGGCGTCGGCTTAGATCTCTCATATACACCGTGAGCTACGTACTCAGGATACATAAACTCCCGTTGAGTCATGTCAACGGTCCACGTTTTGTCACGCATAATTAACCATTTAGAAACCGTCTCGGCTCCGTTCGGAGGTTTTCGTGTTCCTCTCATCCGTTTTATATCGACTTTCGACCACTTTCCCATTCCGCCGGTCGTTTTTATACCTCCCACCCCCAACTACGGGTGTGGTCTACATTACCGAGGGGCTCTTGACCGCGTTGCTCGAACTGGCCGAGGACCGCGACCCGAGCTCGGTCACCGTCTCGCTGATGGTGACTCCATCCTCGGACCTGGACGCCGATCTGCCGCCCGATCGGCCGGTGTTCACCGACATGTATCTGCCCGACACCGGCGGCTCTCTGACCGCCGTCTTCGGGATGGATATCTCGACGCCGGGGGCGGCCGGGCGCTTTATCAGTCACCCGGACGGGACGATGGCGCTGACGAAGGCCGACGACCTCCACGAAGTCGTTTTCGTTTCGGTTCCCCCGTACGATACCGAGAACGTCGCCGCGTTCAGACGTTCCGGCGAAGGGATCTCCCTCAAGATCGTCGACGTCGAGCCGCCGATGGGGAGCCTCGAGGAGTTCCCCGAGTGACCCGGTCCGGTCACTCGAGATAGCCGAGATCGCGCAGCTGGTCGGTGATCTCGTCGAACTCCGCCTCCGTGAGCTCGCCCCGTTTCTGGTGCTGGATGACGATGCTTCGGAGCAGAAATCGGACGAGATCGCTCGTCGAGGAGAAGCTCGTTCCTTCGATCGTCTCATCGACGCGCTCGGAGAGTTCTTTCGGGATCGAAACCGTCGTGTACTCTGTCATACGGGAACGTGGTCGCGGAGGAAGATAGACCTGTCCACCGTCGCCGAGTCGGGAATCTTTAGTGGGCTGTCGCCGAAACTGTTCGTACATGGGTGCACGGCCGCCACAGCAGGACGACGACGAACCCGAGATGGTCGCGTTCGGGATCGCGGCGCTCGACGATCACCTCGAACGGAACGACGTCGTGTTTCCGATGACCGAGGAGGAACTGCTCGAGGCGCTCGGCGATCCGTCCGTCCCCTACGACGCGAAGGGGAACGAGATGCGCCTCTCGGCGGCGCTCGAAGAGCTCGCTATAACGCGGTTCGAAACCCGACAGGAGTTTTTGAACACGGTTCACCCCGTTTTCGAGGCCCAGCGCGAGCGGGCGAACAACAGCGTTCTGGGGCAGCTCCGATCGCTGTTGCCGTTCTAGTCGCCATCAGTTACTCGTCGAGTTCACCGAGCCGCTCGGAGATCTCCTCGAGTCGCCGGGTCTGCTCTCTCGTCACCGACACGAGGATGTCCGAGAGCACCCCGAACATCAGAAGCTGTACCGACAGCAGTATCAGAAACGCCGAGAGCAACGCGAGGACCTCATGCGAGGTCCCGTAAGCCACGTATCGGTAGCCGACGAAAAGGCCGACTCCGACACCCGAGACCGCCCCGAGCGAGGCGACGCTTCCGAAATAAAACAGCGGGTTGTTGGTTTTCGCAAGCGCGTACAGGGTCAGAACGATCCGACCGCCGTCACGGAACGGGTTGAGGTTCGTCTCGGAGCTTCCGGGACGGGACTCATACCGGATCGGGACCACCTCAGTAGTCACGCCCTGACGAACGCATTCGACGGCGAGTTCGGTCTCGATCCCGAACCCGTCGGCGTCAAGTCGGAACCGGTCGAAGGACTCCCGCGTGAACGCCCGGTACCCCGAGAGGATATCGCTCAGATACCGCCCGTGGATCACCGAGAACAGCCGGTTTATCAGCCGGTTACCGAAGGTGTTGAGTCGAGTCATCGCCCCGGGCTCCATGTCGGCAAAGCGGTTCCCGATCACGTGTGCGACTCGCCCCTCCGAAAGCGGTTCGAGCATCGCTTTGGCGTCCTGCGGACGGTACGTTCCGTCCCCGTCGGCCATCAACACGTACGGTGCGTCGATCGATCCGACCGCCTCCCGGACCGCCTGTCCCTTCCCGCTCCCCGACTGGATCATGACGCGGGCACCGTGCGATTCGGCGATCGAACGGGTTCCGTCGTCCGAGTCGCCGTCGACGACGAGAACGTTCTCGAACCCCTCCTCTCGGAAACCGTCGATGACATCGCCGATAGTCTCGGCCTCGTTCAGCGTGGGGAGAAGGACACAGACGTCCACGGGATCGACCATTATCGGGATGCTCGCCACGGGACAGCAAAAAAACAGCGGGTTCGCTCCGGCGTCGAAACCGGTTCGTCACTCCCTCGTGGGCGCTCTCCCATCGGCTTCGGGCGTCAGATTGCCGTGTTCGTCGATCTCCCCCGCCACGATACGGGTCGAGGAGATGACGTTCCCGTCCTCGGCGTAGCGGTGGTCGACGACCTCGATCTCGAGTGGGTCAAGTCCCTTCTGTTTTCGCTCTTCGTTTACTTTCCGTCCGCCCGCCTCGGTCTCCGGCGAGACGATGAGTACGTCGAACCCGGGCTCGGTCGCGATCCCGGTCGGCTTCGTCAGCGTGCGGACCTCGAAGGACCGGCCGTACTCGTCGGCGAACGAACCGAGCTCCGTCTCGAGGTCGGCCCTGCGTTCGTCGAACGGGCGGACGTACCGGTCAACGCTCCGGGTTTTCGGGGCGAGATCGTCGCTCGTCAGCCCGACAGTCACGTTACCGAGCTCGAAGGCCCGATCGAAAAGCGCCCGGTGCCCGTCGTGGACCGGATCGAACGTTCCGCCCAGCACGACTTCCATGAGGGCGGAAATGTGCGGCCACGGTTTAGTGGCTTCGGTGCCGGGTTGGAATCGATGACCGCTACCGATCGTCGGAGTTGTCGTCCCTGACGGTGATATCGACCGGTTCGGTTCCGTCCGACGATTCGAGGCCGAGATGTGAGTCGAGGTTGAAAACAGTGTTGAGTTCGTCCTGGATCTCTTCGACGACGCTACCGACGAGTTCGCTCGGTGCCATCGCGGTGTACTCGTAGGGGTTGTTGCCGGCGCTTTCGGATTTGCGTTTGTGCCGTTCGACTTTTCCTTCATCGTTGAGCTCCGCGAGCGCCTCCCGGACCGTGCTCGGGTAGAGTCCGGTCCCCTCGGCGACCTCCTCGCTGGTGCTTCCGGGGTTCTGTCTGAGATAGACGTAGATCCGGGCCCGAGTCTCAGTGTCGAGCACCCACGAAAGCAGGTCGACAACCCCCTCATCGAACTCCTCGGCCGCCCGTTCGGCCTCCTGTTCCAGCCGATCCCGCACGCATTCGCTATCGCCATCGACGGCCTCCTCGTGTCCGTCGTCGGAGGGATCATCGGTAGACATGTGTTATAATCAGCCGGACACAGGGTGCTCCCAGATATAAACCCTATGACGTATCCCGGTGAGCGCGAAGGGGCCGTTCATACGGATCGCTGTAACGATTTCCGGTCATCGCCAGCACTGGGGTCGGCGATGATCGGTAAAAGACTACAGCGATCCGTATCACGCGTAGCGACCCCAGACGAAAAGCGTCGGGGGCAAGATGAGTATCGCCGTGAGATACGAGTACAGGACGCTCACGGCCATCAAGAGCCCGAAGTTCCCGAGCACGGGCGTGATCGCCAACACGAGCGCACCGGTCCCGATCGACGTGGTGAGCATGCTACCCGTCAGCGCGCCACCGGTACCGCTGAGCGTCGTCCGTAACGACAGGTAGGTGTCGCCCGTCATGTTGTACTCGTCGATGAACCGGTGTGTGACGTGAACGGAGTAGGCGACACCGACGCCGATCGTGATCGAAAGCAAGGTCGCGGTCAGGGCGTTCAACGGGAGGCCGATCGCCCGCATCGTCGCGAGCAACAGCGCGACCGTCACCAAGATCGGAAAGAGGTTGACGAGCCCGAGCAGCGGGCGACGTTCGAGGGCTCCATAGACGATGACGAGGAAGACGCTCGTGAGTGCGATCGCCGTGATCAGGCTCTGGATCGCCGAGTCGAATATCTGATCGGAGATCGCGTTGAAGACGATCACGCCGCCGGTCGCCGTCGCGCTGTAGCGGAACTCCTCGCTGAACGACCGTGCGTCGCCGGAGATCTCTGCCTGCCCGGCGTCGCTCTCAACGGAGTACTCGATCTTCGCGGCCCGCCGATCGTCCGTGAGGAACTCGCCCGCCCGATCGCCCGAAGCGGAGGCGAACAGCTCGTCGTAGATCCGATCGAGGTTCCGGTCCGGGACGCCGTTGCCCGATCGGTCGTTCCGCTCGACGAGGGCGGCGAACTCGGGGTCGCGCTGCGCGTGGGCCTGTATCACCGTGATGATGCTCTCGGATTCGGCCCGACGATCCGTCTCCGAGAAGGAGTCGGGCGGGTTCTCGTTCGTCCGATGGATAGACTCCAGGGCGTGATCGGCCTCGAACGGCCCGACGACGTACATGATCGCGGTGTCGTCCTGGCTGACCGCAAAGCGCTCCTCGAGCAGGTTGAGGTTCGCAGTCACGGTGTACTCGCCGGGGGCGAACGGCTCCGGAAGCTCCGTCATGTACGCCGGCAGCTCCTCGGGCGGGAGGAAATCGTCGGTATCGAACGAACGGTCGACGTCCTGACCGTACGCCGCCGCGCCGCCGCCGATCAAAAGCGCGAGCACGACGAAGACAGCCGGCGCCACCCGGGTCGCCGTCGCGCTGACCGACAGGAGCCGCCCGAACCGGGAATCCTCGGAGGAGATCGGGCTCGTTCCGAACGCCGGGACCGAAAGGCGGGCACGGCCGCGGTCCGTCGCGATCTTCAGTGCCGGCAAGAAGAGCCCGAAGATGAAGAAGGTGTACGAGATCCCGATCGCCGCGACCAGCCCGAAGTTGCTGATCGGTCCCAGATCGCTGATGACGTTGGCGCCGAACCCGAAAACCGTCGTCACCGCGACG